>Ga0116231_10000957_pt1 | contig 56170 bp, 48 predicted proteins | sample S1TSphgellanicum_2_FD_89695 | JGI IMG/M metagenome (GOLD analysis project Ga0116231, IMG submission 89695) | Host-associated microbial communities from peat moss isolated from Minnesota, USA - S1T2_Fd - Sphagnum magellanicum MG | ecosystem: Host-associated > Plants > Peat moss > Unclassified...
TGTGGAATGTGGAATTAATAAGAGGGATGTGGAGAGTGTTTTGGTTGTGGTGGGTTTTTTTGTTGGGGGGGTGGGGGGGGGGGGGGGGGGGGGGGGGGAGGGGAGGAGCAAAGCTTACTTGTGCTTTGTTTTTGCAAGATGCCAATGCCCCTTTAATCAACTCCACCATGCTCCACTAATAGTTATTTACCTTTGGCCCAACAATGTAATAACACCATACTCCAACAATTCAAACAACTAAGGAACACTATCATTTTTCTCTCTTCAAACTCCTAGGTATAGGCCCAATTTGAGTTCAATTCACAAAGAAGTTTTTAACCAAAAAAAATCCAAAAACATCAAATTTGTTGGTCAAAAAGCAAATTAAGAAAACACCCAATTGCAAGTCCTACCCTTGTTGCAACCCCCCACAACAATTCAACATACAAACTCACGACTCATAAAATAGAATCTCAAGCTCTAAAAACTTGAGTCAATCTTTTTCAAGTCAAAATCTTATACATTCCAACTTGGGAGAATGCATGCCTCACACCAATTGCAAAAACAAACTACAAACTTGAAAAACTTGAAAACAAATAAACTTCACAAAACCTTCAAAACAAGATGGAAAAGCAAGAGGTGGTGCAAGAGACTCAACTTTAGAAAGATGAGTCTTTTGCACCACGACTTCACATGTTATCCCAAAGTTGAAATATCTCAAACTTGTTCACATTGTCTAACTAGTTTGCCTATTTTCTATTTTAAGAAAATACAAACTATTTAAGAATGATTTTGGAACTAACTTCGTCAAATGTTTTGGATTTTGAACATGTGATTTGTTTACTTGTTTATTTTTGAAATAATTTTATGTTGTGTGTACTAGGAACATCATGTTTTACCATTTCAATTTAGTGTTTTTCCTAGGGTACCAAATGGAAGGAATGAACCCAAGAGGTTTTTTTTATCAATGCCTCATTCATTTATCATCCACCATTCCTCCTTGTACAAACTTATATTATTTGTTTTGATTATGAATACTTGGTTCAAAGCTCAACAATCACAACTGACCACTCATGTACTCGCATTTTCCCAATTTGCAAATTACAATTTATAACCTTTCCCCAAAACTTGCATGCTTTCAAAAAAAATTGTAATTCTTGTAAATGACAACTTACACGATACAAACAAACTTTACAAACAAACTTTTATGTTTATCCCTTTTGTTCAACACATATCATGATCAGTGTTTGCTTGTTTCTTTTTTTTTCTTCTGGTGAGAAATCGCCAAAAGGCACCATGATTTTCTAAAAAGGGAATATTCTGTCACAAATTCTCTTTTAAAAAAAATTGCCAAATTACTCCAGAAAACTGTGTTTTTTAGGAGTGTGTCACTACATTCATGTCTACTGGCTACATATTTAAGAGTTCTCTGAAAAAGAGTTGTCAGTCAAGTCGAAATCTGCCTTGGGATGCTTGCCACCATGCCTCCATAAGGGAATTGAAAAGGAAAATATTGGTCCCAATGATAACATTAAGCACAAAGATTAAAGCAACTCCACATAAAAATTGTGATTGTATGCCATTATATGTGATCTAGTCAACAATATGCATGTTGGAATTGGAAAAAAGACACCGATCAAGTTTCTTCTTACAACAAAGTCCATCATGATCAAACCACTGGGAATCTGGGTTTTCTGGTGCATGGTTGTTGCCTGATGATGACAATGTTGAGGTTGCCAAGTGTGTATTTCTACAGAAATATTGCAACCTTGCAACTGTTTTCTTTTGCATTAGCAGCCTAACAACAATCATACCAATAATGTTCATACTAGCACTGGCAAGGTCTTGTGATTTAGGCAAGTTCAAGTTGAGGTGATTGCAGGCAAGTCTTGTGATTTAAGGGAGTTTTAAGTTGATGAGAAAGGAAGGTCTCCAAACTAAAGGTTCCAAATTTTGTTCAAACTACCATTGGAATGTGACCTAGCAATTTGACCTCTTTCCAAAATTGATTAAAACATGAAGTGCTGCCCCAAAACAGATTTAAGTTTTCCAAGTAATAAGTACTGCCCTATGGAAAAAAGAACAAACTTGGCCTTCCATTTTATGCCTATTATTGGTGTTTGATAGGTTGTATATAATTAACACTTCGTAATCTCTATATGTAGTTACACTGTAACCGTGTAGACTATCTGAACAAACTAATACTATAGCCCAAAAAAACTTTGTTTAGTTATGAGAAATGGAGATGAAACCAGACCTTGTCTTAACCTGTCTGGCTCAAGACTCTTTGCAAAATGACCAGACCAAAGTTTAGAAATCTAAAAGATAGATCTCAAGACTGGACTTGGGGGTTTCATCAAAAACAAAAGAAGAGTTACTACCAGGACTGAAAGTTTAGAAATCCAAAGGATAGGTCTCATGAATGGACTGAGGGTTTCATGAAAACAAAAGAAGAGTTATAACCAGGACCAAAGCTTTGTTCAGAAATCAAAAACCAGACGACACTGGTCCACACCTCCCTCTAAAATTTCCCCAATAGTAGCGAAATTGCCTGCTACAACTTCACAAAGTGCACTACTCCCAGTAGTTGATGATACACCAGGTTTGTCGAAAAAAAGTTGAACCTGTGTCTTCTGTACTCTTCATCTGATCTCATATAAAGGTGAAAGAAAATATGGCATCCTGCGATAATCTACGGAAACTCTCAATTGAACACAAAATTCCAATTATCAACACTGTCCACTAGTGTACAACTTGACACTGCATCCAGCAAAGAACCAATCTCAACTCTACAAGTACATTTCACCATGCATTTTGTATCCTTGAGAGCAGCCATCCACCTCAAAGAGCAACTGGTAGTGCACATAATCTTCATTCCAGAGAATCACAAAAGTGGCCGTAAGGGAATGCAAAATGATCATTTCCTAAAAAGCTTATACAAGTGATTTGCTTGATAATCTAGTTAAACAGTAGTTTCTTAAGTCTACTGACAGCTTCAATGGCAGTTTTATTTGTTGGTTCAAGAACAAGAGCTTGCCTAAAATCTGCACACACAAACAGTGATTTCAATTAGACACGGAAAAATAGAAATCTTTCATCATATTGTGCTTGTCTGTAACTGCATGCCCTGCAAAAAGGAGAGCAAAGGACATACCCATCAAGTCCCTATGTAGTGATAGAAATTGGGGGATAATGGTGAAGGGTCACCCCAGTAATGGCTTTCTGTGTGTCCTGACACTTGTAAAGAAGTAATATCCTTGGGAAAAAGAGGAACTTTCTCTCTACTTTGAAACAGATAGCAACAACAACCTGTAGAAGTTTGTGTAACAGAGATCACCCTCATAAGACTAAGCTCTTGGTGTAGACCCCTGGCAGGTTTGTGGAGGTGAGCAGAGAGAGAACAAAAGAGTATAGGAGCTTCCTTTTCCTGGTCTCATGTGTCTTCATGATGAAAAGCAGAGGAAACAGTTCACATGATTTTAAGCCCCTGCAGGTGAATCAAGACCTGAACAGAAGGAAATAACCACTCCAAACAAAAGGCAAGAGAGAGAATCTGCCTATGAGAACATAGGAAAAAAGATGTTGGAGGCAAGTGTGACTGACCTTCATTTGCATCCTTGTAGTATCCCAAAAACTCCCGTGCTGTCCCTCTCCTCAGATAAGCTTTTACGCTCTGCATTGCAGTAAAACTCTCATGAACACATACTCTGCACTTGAATTGACTTGTATCATAACCTAGATCTTTGGATCACTCTAGATGCATGCATTTTAGGATCGGCATTCTTCCACAAGTTAATTTAAGAAAGGGTGACTATTATCACCTTCTTATCAAGCCCAATTGCTTTTGTACAGTCTGCTTCTGCATCTGGAAAGCTGTGATTTCACAAACAGAAAGGCACAGAAAAGGTTTCAGAATCCTTCTCGCTAGAATTGAGGATTAGTTTAAACTTCCAGATGTTGCAATGTGAATTCTTAATGCACATCACTGTCACGAAGACCTTCCTTTAACTGCCGACCTCAGACTTTACAACTCAAAATCAACTTCCTTCCCAATGCACTGTAGGTATTGCTTCATCTTAAAATTGGGTTCTACTTGGTTGTGGCTCCATAATTTCTCATTGGTCACCCATCCCAGTTATTTTCCAGCCCAAAGTACTGAACTTCAGAGTTCAGGTAACATCTACTGTATGCACCCCACTTTAGCAACCACCTTTTTGATACAAATGAACTGTAAGTGGCAATCTTTCCTCAAACCAAGAACCCTTGGATGCTGGCCCAAACTTTACATCAAATTCAGGAACATGAACCACCTGCATGAAAGTGGGGCAAGAATCATGGATGGGAGGCCTGTACATAACAACCAAGGCAGAACAACTATTGCTAATTGGTCTCATTCACCCTTATCATGCCAGAGACTTTCAGTTCAAGAAACTACCTGCACAGTTGAAGGTAAGCCATGGCCCGATTATTATAATAAGTTGCACTTTGACTGTCAATCCGAATGGCATCAGTGTAATGACCAACAGCTTTTCGGAAATCCTTTTCCTTGAATGCAGCATTACCCTGCTTCCATTAACCATGCATACAAAGTTGGAGAAACAACTGAAGAGCACATTTTAGGTGTATTGATCAAGGGTTGCTGAGGGACCCTACAATTGCCATTTCCAGTATGATTCAGAGAGGCAATGTCTTCAGATGATTCAGATGGAAAACAGCAGATTACAATTTTCCTGAGACATAAGATGAGAGAAAACTACTTGCTTGCTGTGTGTTGTTGAACTTAGCAAGCTGTAAGTTAATGTTGCCTAACCTGAGAGACAGCACAGGTTCCAATGCCAGAAATAGACATGTCAAACACACAATCCATCCCACTAGGTTACCACTAATGCTCTTCAGTTGTATGGACCTATTCAAGAGTTACATTTGAGCTAGCAATGACGAATTCCAACCTTCTCCTTGGCAATTTCAGCAGCATTGACAGAGCCACTCCTGCTGGCCAATGAAGCTTGATTTGGCACTGCAACCTTGGCCTCTTCTTGGATTGTAGAATACAGCGCAACCACTGTATCAAGTAAAAACCGATCTGATCCCTGCCTTGCCAGCAAAGACACTGCTAGTGGAGCATTCTCATACTTTCCCACTGGCAAGCTCACCTGGACAGTCACCATAAATTTGCATTAAGAGCAGCAATTCATCACTCTGGAGATGCACATATTGTTGACACAGGAAAAGAGGATTTTCCTCCCTACCCAACCTCCTGGTCTATATCTTCAAATTGGACGTGCTGCTTCAGAAAACCTTTTGAGGCATTCTTATGCAGGCAAAGAAACAATAAATGAAAAGTAAAGGTAATTACAACAAGGCCTAACCTGACAGCAACCAGACATCCCAGCGACACTTAGCAAAGAAAATGCTCGATTACGGAAGTCCTCCAAAGTGCTCCCACTTGTATTTAGCTTTGGAGGTATGCTCGGAGCCGTTGGCAACACCAAGAGAGTATCATTCTGTACCAAAACACAATAAATCACAAAAATGCTCCTATTACAATAACCAGCAAACCCTAGTGCAGCAGTACTCAAGAAAGCATTTGTCACAGTGGCATGGGCATCAGTGATCTTTCAGCTGACATTTACCTTGAGAAGTTCATTGATGGCAAACTGAGCTTCTTCTCTCACTTTTTGAACTAGTGGGACTAAATGTAAGCTTGTGTCTAGTGCAGCTTGCACTCGCACTGAGGTATTTGATCCCAACTCAGGCTTCACAGCAACTAACCATTCTTCATGGTTGGTCTTAAACTCCCATCTGCTCCAAATAATGATAGCCACTTGGTTATCCAATGGAGATACTGTTGTCTACCTGATCTAGCACCTCTGCTGAGCAGCATGAAGATATCCATCTAACAAGATGCCCAAACAGAGTCCATGGAGAGACACTTGTCCCTTGAACGGATTGGATTCAAATTCAAGCACTGGCACAAACTTGGAGCAGTTCAACCAAAAAATAACCAAGTCATGTGTTATTAACACAAACCACTCTGTCAGTAACACCTGTCAAACACCACCCTGTATATTTGGGTGCAACAGATACCTTTGCAGTAACTGCATTGCAGTTCGAAGGAGATCAAGTGATCCCAGATGAGTGCCTCCACTGAGCTCCTTTCCAAATTCCTTGAGACTTGGCAGATTTGTAGCTACAAATTCTCCAAGATTCACATGATGCAATACCTGACCTATTCAAATGAGAACAAAACACTGTAGTGCTTGTATGTTAAAGCCTAAACATCTCTTTTGCTTGCAATCACAACCCAGACATTCAACTAAGAAACTTGCTCTTTAAGACAATCTAGATCCAGCTAAAACACTGCAGGTAGTGATAACAAACATCTGAACAGAACAGCACAGTGAAAAGCAGAAGCACAACGTACGTCCAAGGAGCCTTTGAACTGATCTTATGACTGCACCAAGAGAGTGCTCATTGGGAACTATAGACAAATTAAAGCAATCATCAGCAATTAAAAAACGTCGTGGTTGCCGCACATCCATGAAAGGCAGCTGCAGAAGAATATGACCCACTTCTCGCAATACCACTGGGTCCTTGGCAAACCATCCTGCACAAAAGACTCCAAGCAGTCAATTCACAAGACAATCCACCACCCCAAGCCACATGTAGAACTTTGATGTTGCAATGACACCAATTTCACCCTGCAACAAACAACAATACATATTGGGCCCTGAAAAGCATGGGCAGAATCCTGTTCACTGTTGAGCAAGCTTAAACTCAAATGGACAGGGAAATGTCAAGGGCATCCAGGTACTAGCCCACCAAGTAGGCTTTGGGTGGAAGACATGTAAATACCAACAGTGTCAAAACTCTGTGCCATGGGTATAACCCCCACAACTGGAATGACCCCATGAGAGGGGCGGAACCCTAGGATGCCACAATAAGCTGCCGGTATCCGCACACTCCCACCTGTGTCTGTGCCTGGCATACCATAAAGGAAGGACATAAGAATGCAATAATTACAATACTCAGTTTGAAGAATGAAAGAACACATGTGAACCATATTTCATAAGCCCAATTATTCCCCAGTTTGAAAATATACCAAGTGAGAAATCAACTAAATCAGCAGCCACTGCAACTGCTGACCCACTGGATGAACCTCCAGGAATTCGTGATGGAGCAGCTGGATTCACAGGAGTTCCATAGTGTTTGTTCTCACCATTGATACTGCAAGCAGCACAATCATGATGAGAAAATGGGATGTGAACATTGGAACTGCATTGGCAGTGGCAAAACTGGCCATATCATGTAATTGCAGAGAAAGATTCACAAAATCACTTTGAAGATAACACTACAATAAGTGCAGTCATACCCTTATGAGTGTCACTCACAAAGTAGAGCTCATCATCTTCATCAGAACCAAAAATGTAGACAAAAAATACAAACCAGTAGTGTAGAATGTACAGCTCAGAGATCATGTAGCTATGTAAGAAACAAGGGTTGATACACTCATAAAGTGCATGCACACTATCTGACTGCACAAACGAAAGCTAAATCACAAATCTTAGCTGTAAAAACAGATTGAGACGATGATCAGCTTGATTCATGAACACATAAGCAACCAAAGGCAAATTGCAGATTGGCAATTGAAGCTCCTCAGCAACTACTACCTGTAAGCAAGCTCATCCATGTGGGTCTTGCCAATGCACTTAGCACCAGCATCCACAAGAACTTTGACTGCTGGTGCTGTACTAAATGCAGGTTTGTGAGTATTTGCCCAGTCTGGATTTCCAAAGCCTGTAACATATCCTTCCACATTGAATCTGCCAAACAGGACAGAAAGCTCTCAGTTCACCAGGTAACCAGAAAAAAACTGTTACAACTCCTACCTCCATAACTCCTGCAAAATGTAAACTCCTCATTGTGCATTGGATCTCAAATTTAGCTCTGTCCTACAAACTCCAGTCAAAACAGTTAGCTACATTCCAGGACAACTTGTGAAATAGTCAAAAGGAGCATGTCAAAGGCAACATTCTAGCACAATCACTACATTTATAAAAGTGAACAATTACTCTTGTCATATCATGACAGAACACTAATTCTCCCAGAAAAGAGAGGATAAGACAACAAATCCTCAAAAAACAGCCCCGTACAATACAAATTGGAGGACCAACTATTACAAGTTGGACATATTCGTGGCTACAAAACAATCTAGAGAAATAAATCTAAACAGAGACAAAAGTTGCAAAGAATTTCCATTTTCTTCATTGCGCTTATGCAGAAACGCAGAAACACGTATGTAGCTGGCGTTTTACAATAGAAAATGAAGTGTCGTGGACCTACATGTCTTTGACTGCAAAGGTCAGGCCAGAGAGAGGATGTGGAGCACTCGGAGGTGCTGGTTGTGGGGGAGGTAACAACTCGAAATAGCAAATGAAAGCACCACTGTCCTTCTTGCCAGCTAGACTTAGGGCTCGCCTGACAATGAAGATGCCGGCTATGCCTAAGCCGAGCAGCACTCCAAAAGACCTTGCCAAAAATTTGTCGCTCGGCATGTTTCGGTTAGTTCCTAAAAACAGATTCAATTTCTGCACTGCTTCAGACAGCTCGACACGGAAGAAACTTTGCAGACGCTCTGACGGTTCTCCTCCCTTCACAGTTCGTTAAAAAACGATACGGTTGCACGGTTCTCTCTTCGGCATCACTCCCTGTAAAGTGTACAAATTCCAACTTAGCTCCTCCAAAATTTGGTACCATCAACGACGAAATGTCTTAAAAGTAATTTGCTCTAAATAGGTAGCTTTAACAGACTTCGTATCCTTCCCGGAAACCCTTTATTTCGTCCAAAAACATAGACTAGTCCACAAGTGCAGACACTAGACTGGAGTGCTCGAAAATAGTCAGGATTCAAATTGTTTCAAAACCGTGTTAGGGGGGCTTCACGTCATAATAAAGAACTAGGGGGCACCATAAACAGGCAACATCCCCCCTTTGAGGATTTCCCCAACATTCAATAACCGCAACCTGTCAATCGAAATAAGACTATTCATTCACAAGTTCGAAAAAGAGTGAAGATAAACCCGACACGCACCGCCTCCTTCAGAAACCTCTGTCGAGTCGCATCAAATCTTCCACAAAACAGGTTCAAGAACTAGGGACGAAGACGGGAGGAGGCAAAGTAGTACACAATAGCATTCAAGTCTGCAAAGAATTCAGAAGGGAGTCCGTCTTGTCCGTCCGACCGCAACGCAACGCACCGCACCGCACCGCACCGCACCCGGGCTTGGAATGCTGCACTGTTATGCGAGAGAGAGAGACGGTCGTGACTTAGGGTTGGAAGCAGCAGAGCTCTGGGCCCACGTGAACCGGCCGCACGATTGGCCGAGGGAATGACGGGCGAGATCGACCTGGAATTTGTGCCCTAATGGGGATTTTGTGTGTTTGCAAGGGATTGTAATGCCAAAATAGGTTGGCATTTTTTTGTCTTTTTTTTTGGCTAGGGTTTTAGAGCTATGATGTGCCATTACTTAATGTCAAAATTGCCCTTTTTAATGTAATAATGTATGCCATAATAAACACCACTTATTGGACATTGTAAATGGATGAAACCACTAAGTTTGCCTCACACATGTGTTATGAGCTAAGTTTACAATCAATATTCAACACAATCCTACTACCATAGTACAAAAAATAATTTAAATTATGTCGAATCCATTTAGGTATTACGGTATTAGGGAAGGTAGGTTGCTTGTTTTGTTTAGTGAAAGTCGGATCTCGCAAATCACCTGGGTCCCTCCCTTTTGTTCTTTGCTATCACAAGAAAGCTTTTCAAGAACACGCAACCCCACATTTTTTCTACTTCTTTTCAAGTTTATTTTAACAAAGTAAAAATCGCTGGAATGGAATTGAGGGTGATTTAATCCTCCAAACCACCTTGTTTATTTTCGATTTTTACAAAGTCACAATTTGGAAAGTGGGAATTCATTTTGAACGTTTTGAGGATGTTTTTTCTTAATTCTCAAAAGCTTTGCACTTCATGTGGGAATATGGTTTCCTCACCTTATGTTTTAGCTTTGTTCATGAACCCATTTTTTGTAACACAAAAGTCACCAGACTAAATTATGATTTGTAAAAAGTGTCACAACCTTAACTTTTGATTTTTTTAAAGTCGTTGCACTTCTTGAAAAGCGGCATGACTCACAACCCTAAGCTTGAGCTTGCAACCAAAATTAAGGAACATCACATAAAAATATATAACAACAAAATTAAGATAGAAGGTGAAGACAACACATTCTCACACATATGGTGGTCATCTCGAGGAATCAAAAGGAAACATGTTAGGATTTTGAAAATGGACTTCCATTGATTCATCCCTAGGTTTGTCAAGTGGTGTTGATGGTGAATTTTTTTTCCAAAAATTAATTTCGTAATAAAATGCAAACCCAAAACATATTTTCTATTTTTCAAAAAAAAGACATGGGAGTTTTAGGATCAATATGCACAAACGAAGAAAAAATCACATGCAAAATTGGAATCAAAATGAAAAACAAATGAACCATAAGCAAATAAGACACACCATGGTTCAAACTTGAGAGCAATCATCGTTTATTTATATATATATATATATATATAGTGATTAGTAATGAAGACTATAACAAAATGACAATGTGTTTGAACGTGGGATTTATGAACTTACAAAATTATAAAATTGATAACTAGGAAAATTGAGAATTTCAAGACTCTTCATTTTGAATTTTTTTTATCATTGTAATTTAATTTAGTAAAATGCAAGGTTTGATATGTCACATGCTACCACATTAGCCTAAAACTATTATTGTCCACACACGCAGGAATTCAATAGCATAAATCACCTTAAATGACATTTCATCTCCAAACCAAAAGATTTATTCATTTACAAGCAACATGAATTGAAATTCAAAACACACAAACAAAATCCACACAATGTGCACAACAAAAACTTATATAAAAACACAAAAAACTTGCAACAATATCCCAAACATGAAATATCCTCAACTTAATTCACATTTGAAATGGTTATCATCTAAAACACAAATAATTACAGTAATCCAACTTAACACTAGTTTAATTCAAAATTAACTAGGTAACTAAATGAACATTTTTGACAACTAGAAAATTAATTATTTTTTCATATAGTACATCAATTTAGATTACTAAACAAATAAAAAAGATACTCAAAAACCTATTGGGAACTAGGTTAAACAAAACCAAATTTTACAAATATAATCTAGATTAATACAAATCACATTTTTTAAACATTAAAAAATAATGGAAAAACATTTTTTTTAAAATTCTAAACATTTACACAATCTTATAAACAAACATAAGATGCATTACAAAAAAATTGTTGTTATAGGAGATCATTACACAATCAAATAATATTTTATTATAAAGAGATGTTCCTTTTTGGCCTTCTATTTTTTCTCATTACTTTTGGATTCTTTTATTCACATTCCATTCTAATCAACTCCTATATCCCTATTATACCTTTTTTTAATAAAAATTATGTCATATTTTTCTTAATTAAATTTTAGGAGTATGTGTAGGAATATGTGCCGTAGAGGCAATCTTTGTTTTTTCTTCAAAATTTTGCTTAACTAAACAACATTATTAGTTTTGTTTCTTATTCCTGCAACTACATTATTTATTCATAGGTTTGTCCAAATTTGTGCGAAATCTGATTTTCATAAGTTCACACAAAAAACTTATGAATTCCATATTATGCTTAACATGAAATTTTTTGTATGTATTCAATATTTTAAATATTCAAATGGATGAGACATTATTTTTGAATGACATACTTGAGTGTTCATGTTTAATACACAAAAAGCATATTGTTTTTATGCAAAATTACATCACCATAATTGAGTTAAAATGTAAATCATACGCACTTCACATCAAAACATCATAAGTAAAAAATACACATAATTTATATAAAAATAATATATATATACTTTCATGCCACTTTTACACTTTGAATCCCACAAGTTTTGTTTATGATTTTTGCATGAATTATATTCAAAATTTCGTGATATTCAAAGTTTATGATGAAGGGGCATTTAAACTTAATAACTATCATTTGCAAAAAAAATTCATTGTTATGGGCTCATAAGAAGGTCCTAATGCATTTTCTCATGAGGTAGTATTTTAATGTAAACTCTAAGCCTTTATTTTTCAATCTTGTCAATTCCAAATCAAATCCATTTTTATTTTTAAAAATTTTTGGATCAAAACTCATTTCATTGCCTTTGAATTTGTTGCTTTTTTTTTTTCTCAAATTGTGTTTTTGATAGGTTTAGGTGTCATGTGGTTTAGATTTGCATGCCATGTAAACTACCTAAATTAAGCCTACTTTAGATGCCACATGTCTATTGATGATTCATTTACATAATAAATGTAAAAAGTGAGGCAAATAACCTAGTCCAAGTAGGTAGCATAAGTAACCTTTGTTAGGCTATCTATGTTATGTAGGCTTATAAATTAATATACCTTACCTAAGCTACTATATATATCATAATGTTAGGTATACTAACCTAGGTTAAATAGCATAAATAGATGAAAACAAATTAAGGTAGAACAATTTTAGGAACATGTGAAAATCCATATTGTCCAAATTAATATTATGGAAATGGTGTGGAGGTAGGTTCCAGCTTGAATTACATTAACCATGTGACAAGGTGTCATTAAATACACCCATTATTTGGACTTTGGCAACCTTATTATAACTTACGAAGACCATATATTTGAAATCTTGAAAATTTAAACTACTAAATGTGGTGAATGTAATTTTTTTAAAAATGTTCATATTTCAATGTACATTTTAATATTTGGTCATTGATATTTTTTCAAATTGTCCTTTATAATATCAATGTGACCACATTAAGGCTTTTTTTTCCACTTTTGTGGTGTAATCATATTAACAACCGTCCATAAGAGGAAATAGCCAAATTTGTCTACAAGACAAGTAGGACAATATATTTTTTTGTAATCATGTTTTTTTTTAATAACTTGTAGGAGCAAGTGCTATAAATGTATTGAACCCATTCCAATAACAATGTTTTTTGTTGAATGTTTTCAAAATTTTCCAAAAAGAACCTTTGGATGGGTCACACCTCCACCCCCCCAAATTGTGTTTTGCCAAAATTTCACACCAAAAAAATGTTTAACCACACCATATTAACATTGAACCATTTTTTTTTTAATGGGCATTATATGAAAGTGCATTGAGTCCATATTCATTTATTATGGATTGTTACATGTTATTTAGTAATGTTTCAAAAATCTAATATTTTATAATGATTCAAAATTTCTTCATTAAATCCATACAATGTTAATATATCATCTAAATTATTTTTTGTTGATTTTTTTTCTTCTATTGAATCATTTTTATGTATCTCCATGGCAATTATATTTTATTAAATCTTGCATAATATGCAATGTTATAACATTTTATGGACTATTTAATGTGCTTTCACCTAGGTATCTTAACCTAGGTTAATATATTTAGGCTAGGTGTGCTAATATGAATAGGTGCAAACATGTATTTCTTTGATATTTTTCTTTAAATTTTATGGATTAATTAGTCATGATAATGTGGCAAAATTAATCTTAGTTTTCAAAAAAAATTTATAACATCATTATTTACAGGTCAACATAAAAAAAATTATGATGTAAAAAAATGTCACATTATATTATTATGTACATGTATATATAAAATAAATGTACAAAAAGTGAATATAAAATATCTAAAAAATTAAAAAGGATTTAACATTGAAAACAAAGGTTACATTCTTTGAAAAATGTTTTTAGGTGCTCTATATTCACTAGCTTCATTTCAAAGTTGCACAAATGTTCCCATAATATATTTGAAACATTATTGTAAAATACATTTAAGATATTTCAATATTAATTTAATTTATCATTTTAAAGCATGGAAATTTTAATATTTGTAAAAATGTGTATATTTTAGTTGATGTGTAAAATGATGGGTCCAAACACAATGTCAAAAAACCTCAATATAAAAAAATCATGTAAATAAAACTTAGTCAAATTGGACATGTTGAAATTGACTTGCTCAAAAATGATAGATTTTTTTTTGACAATTACATAAAAGGTACTTTTGGAAAAAAAAAATCTTGTAAAAAAAAATCATATTATTTTGTAGTGCTTGCCACTTTGGGAAACTATATTGCCTGTTTAATAAATAACGAGAATGTTTGCTAAGATGATGTGGCAAACTATGATTGGTTATATAAAAGGTGATGAATTAAAAATCCATGATCTTATAGTGGCCAAAAATAATCATGACAAAAATAAATGTCATTTATTGTAATATTGTGTAAAGATGTGAATAATACACTTACAGGAATGTAGCACTTATTTTGGTAGTGGTTGATTACCTTCGTGAATGAATTCGAAACACGGGTTTGTGATTTTTAAAGATTGGTTAGATTGGTGTAAGCATGGATGGAATAGGGAACCTTGTGTGATTGCTAAAGGAGTTAGAGAGTAATCATCTTGTATTCCATTGTATTCCAACACACCCATTTGAACTCCAATAGGTCTAGGATGAGCAACATTTTGTTGAGTGTGATGACACTTTCACTCACATTGACCTAGTCAACATGGTTTTGTGCTAAAGGAAGAAAGAAAAGATGACCATGCTGGGATGACATGCATAAGGATATACAATTGCCCAAGATTATATGATGGAAGGATCCCATCTTAAAATACCCAATCCATGGATTCCAAGGTTTTGGTGTGGTGGGTGTTTGGAGGTGTCAGTTGGTGCACATTTTGTTTTCCAATACATGTACCTAATAACTCTAAGTGTCAACTATGGTAGTTACTCATTGCAACAACACCCCAGCCTTCTTCTGTTTTCATTGCAGGTCTCAGGGATGTGTTCTAGTTATGCCAATGTGCTTTCCTTGGTAAGGAGAGAAGGCTGTCAGCATGGCTTCAAGTGGGTATAGCTTAGACGGAAACAAAAAAGGAGTCTTTTAAGTGATATATTTCTTGCCCTTCGTTTTAAGGGGCCAGTGTGGAGCAGCACCTTACAATGATGCACCTTCTCGAGTGAGGCCAGTTATTGGCTATATTTAACTTTGGAAATGTCAAATTTTGAACTCAGAGATCCTGACTTTACGTATGTGTTTGCAGGATGGGATATTTATAATGATACGTATCAATTCCACCCCCCCCAAACCCATTTATACCATGGTACCAATGTATATGCTGCTTCACCCCAATATAAAAACCTGTTGAAACCGTAGGTTCAAATGAAAGAGAAGTACATATAGCTTAAGTGGACAATGGTTTCTATGCGATCAACTAGCCTAGCCCCACCAAATGACCTATTCTTCAAAATGTAATTCAAATTCAATCCTTCAGGGATTGGCAAGCATGCATATCAAAATTCCAAAAAAATTGCCATCACAAAATATCTAACATGGTAATGTACTTGAATTGGGGCACTTCTTGCTTGCCAGGTCAATGATGGTTGTTGCAATGCTCCTCTCATGGAAATTTTGCCCGCACAGCAATAACTTATCCACTAGGTATTCATTTGCTACAGAGAAGCAAAAGAATCAAAAGGGGTTTGAGAGAAAGGAATGGTGGAAAAAAAGTACCTAGTGAGAGAGGTGCAAACAATATTCAAACCCTAATATATCACACTCTTGGTCACTTTTAAATGGTCAATTATTGTCCATTTTGGCCAAGTTTTTTGTCAATACAGTCTGGATGTTTTTAAAAATCACCCAAGATACTAAAGTCTTTGAAAGTTGACTACTACTGATGTATAATATTTTTTAACTACTACTTGCAAGGGTGAATTCTGACTTTGGGGGTCAGTGGGGGAGGATGCTTCTGCCAGGGATAGCCCAAGTGAAGCAACAGCCACTTGAGCACCATGAGCGATGATGGTGGGTGGACAGGAAACACAGGTTCCAGTTACTCAATTGGGTTACCCAAAACCCTAACCCTAAGTGATGGTACCTCTGTTTCTTTTTCGACTACATACATACAATCAACCCACCACTTAGACCTTACGTGCGAGCCGTGTACATGCATCTACTTACCCAGTAACCTTCTATAGTCTTACTTACTTTCCTACCTACAGGACTTATCCTCTATAGGATAGGCTACCAAGATGAAACCCAACATAATAATCTCAGTTGAGGTGAGGCTCATCCCCACAACAACTGCATCATAACATTGAAAACACATTTACCTGACAAGTTTAGTTTACCCCCGATTTACAGTTGGGGCGCTGCACACATGACGCAAAGAAGGAGCAACATGTGTTGTTGGCTGGAAAAAAGCCTATAGTGCCACTCTTCTTGGTATCTAGCCTGCTGGAGGAGTGAATGGTTGAGATTCAACCCAAATTAGAAAAGCCAAGTTTTGTGAAGAGTAAGTAGTGAGGACCATGACAAGTTCAAAGGATGCAAAAAAGTTATCGTGGATAATAACTGTGGTGCATGAACAACCAATGGTCAGCCATGGGCTCATTTTAGGACATTCTCTCTCACCCATGTTAATTAATTTGTTGCTGAAGTGAGAGAGAAGTGAATTTTTCTTTTGGCTGAAAATGATATCCATCTTGGATGACAAGGCTGCCCATGATGGCAGGCACCTGCAGCATGGAAAGTGAGCATTATGGACCTTTTTTTTTTATTAGGCTAGGGGAGTTTCGGATCAGGGAAAAAGCACAACTTCCTTCAGGAGTAGGAAGGAAGGAAGGAAGGAAGGATCCTCGAGATTTCAGTGCTCAAGATTCTAGTCTGGCAGCCAGAATATGGGCAAAAATCAAGGAAATACTAGGAAGCTGTCCATCCATCCACGCATCCACCTCTCTACCTACTACTGCCTTCCTTCCTTCTTTTCCGGGAGCTCACCCTTCAACATATGTTCTCTGAGGTAAATTTTCAGCAAAGGAAATACAATGCACCATACCTCTCCTCCAAGGTTAAGACCCAAAAGCCCAACACTTTTTAGATTTGTTTTTTATCTTTACTCGAACTTACCCCATTTGTGAGCCTCTATCAACATCTACCGCATTCATGGAAATTATTTCCTCATCCCAATTCCTCACCCATAAACATGAAATATTGAACAATTCAGAATGAGAGATCAATTTAAATGTTATATCATGTGGACCAATCATTATGATCAACCAATCAAACAAAACCATATTTCCTTAGTGACCCTTTTGAAGAGCCTTGTTGTATCATTTGGATATTCACAAATTCAAATTTTGTTTCATGTCTCACTTAAGACATAAACTTCCATCTAAATTTATCATGTACATGTCATTATCTTATTGGTCATGGAGATGCTCTTACTTAAGAAATCTGGCTCAATCTACTCATCCATCGCAAATGGTTGCAAAATCAACTATTGAATTAAAATTTTATACATACTCAAATTAGATAAAAAAAGACCAAGTGTGATTTTGTAATCCATAGCTTTTTGTTACTTTATGTTTTAGTGTTCAGAGATGTAGTCGGAGTTAAGGCCATGAAGTGAGTAAAAGTCAAACTTTTCAAACCACTTTGACCAATGCTGCGCGACCTTGTTTGCTGCTAATTAAAGATGGCAAAAAATTGTTTACACATAATACACACAAATCTGGGATTCAACAAGAAGTGAGTGTACTACTTTGGCCCTCCCTTGGAGGAGGGATTGCATGACCCAGCAGCAGCACCCACTCGTGCACCATCCATTGGAAACCTGTTACAACCATGACTCACAAGTTGGTTACTAATCTTGTAAACCCTCTTACTTCATCCTTCTCTTACATAGGTAAAATCATATATTGTAAAGGAAGAATGAAGCTTCCCCTGACTCCGGATCACAAACTTAATACAATAACTAACCACTGTGGTTAACTCTGGGACAGGAATACAACCAAAAAAAGTGTTCTTCTTCCCTTTTCACATACCATCCCTGGTGCATTCACTGATGGGTGCTGGTTCTCATTTTATTGGAAGAATATGCACTTTGTGCAAGCCTAATATAAAGTAAAGAGTGTCTCTCGGTGCTAAGTAACTTTAGCTCGTATTCTGACCTGGCTTGAATCTACCTTATGTCAGCTTGGATATTTTTCAAAGGCTTTACATAGTAAGCTGTGGAAAGCATAGTTGAGTAGTAACTAAACTAATTACTGGCCTTGGCTCCACTACCACTCTACAACTTTCTTTTGCTCAGTGGGCCAAAAGTTGGACTGTAGGATATTTTTTAAAAAGTTAGATGTGAAGGAACATATTGGCCTAATCAGAAGAGTCTTTCATTTACCATGGGTACATATATACGAGTGTGAACCCCATGCCTAATGCATAGGTGTGTTATTTCAACAATGTTTGGTTCATGTTTTAGTTTTCTTTTTAAACTTTTATCTTTTATATTTTATATTTTTATGTGTTTTCTATTTTTATTTTCATTTTTTATAATAAAAATAAAGTGTTTCTTTTTCACTTTTGGATGCAAGTTTGAAGTTTGGAGAAAGAAGACACACCTCATACTTATATGTGTTGCCTTGGCAGTAAACTTGTGCTTCCAGTTGCCCCCACTGAACTCATTACTTTATTCATCACTGATGAGAGCCTTTTTGTTTTTTTTGGGTCTGGGGGCAGAACCTGGATCACATAGCTGCAAAATGAAGGCATAATTTGTAAAGCACTAGCAGAAAATCTCTATTGTATGTATGCAGATTTTTTCCTTCACTAAAAGGTGAGGGCATTTTGAAAAGAGTGACCTCTTCTTTTCAATTTTTTTTTTTCCAAATGAGACCCTTAAAGAAATTCGCTAGTGCTTTAGGGTTGGTTAACAGCCTTGGATGGAGCAGGGTGTGGTTCCACATCCCTCAGGCAGAGGTGCTTCTTTTGACAACACCCTGCCCATAGGACGGTTGCCTTACCAAAAAAAAAGGCAAAAATTCCAAAAAATTATTGTAAATTTTGGTTGGATTCCTGTCAGCCAGGATGGCCTGGTACCTTCTTCACCTTCTTGAGTGAGGCCTCTTAGTGGCCAAATCAAACCAAGGCCATTTGCGTGGGCTTAAGCCTTAAATAACCATTTGTTTCATGGAGGAGAGTCTAAAAAATAAAGCAATTTCTTAAATTTTTTTTTTAAAAACCATAGATTTGGACTCCGAGACCTTGATTTAGTCTAAACATGGGATATTTACAATATTTATTATAGAAGCAATTTATATAAAATTTGAGGGCTTTTAGTTTTTACCATAGTACGAGTGTGAGTTCGCCGGTTCACCCTACGGGCACATGGAGTGACGGTTAAAATTGGATGTGGGAATAGTAATTTTCTAGTGCCCTTCTTTCTTGTAAAAAAACTGAGCACCATAAAATAGAATGCTCCCGGGGGGGGGTGTAAAAAGTAAAAAGAAAAAGGTCCTGCCTGTCACACGGTGCCGACGTGGAAAGTGACGGACGCGGGCGGCGCATGTGGAGGACGCAGCGGATTGGTGCACTCGCCTTCCATGCCCACACTTATACCCTCAATCCACTTGTACCTGCCCAATGAATCCAACGGTAGCGCGTGGCGGCATCTGTTTCGCCACAATTATAGCCTTTTTTCTGTTTTTTTGCACTCATGCCTCGCCCTAAACCCTTTTTCTATCTCCTTTGGTTCATGTAGCTTATCCAATTGTAAAGTAATTTCTTTTTTTTTGGTTTTTTTGGCCACAGTCAACCAACCAACACCCACCAGTGCACCATCCACTGGATGCCTGTTATTTTACTTACTTGTGGATGAACCTCAACTGAGTTAGTATATGGTTTCACCTCGGTAAACCAATTCCGTTAGAAATAGGCCTCATCATGTATAGGTACATAGGTAGGAAATTAGATAACTACTAGGTTAGTAGATGGTTTATACAAACGTAAGGGCTCCTTTTACTACCTACCTACTAACAACCTAGTTGTTGTAGGTTGTTAGTAGGTAGGTAGTTTTTTAAAAAAAGCAACTGCACTAATAATCACCATGGTTAGCTAGGGAACTGAAACCCAACAGAAAACTGTTTCCCGACTACGTACCATCCATCCTTCAGGGTGCAATAAGTTGTCTTGTTAGTTACCCTCAGTGAACTAGAGGGACCACCCTGGTCCATGCAGCCTTGGGTGAACCACCACCCACACTGGTACAATGGTAAGCACTAAAAACCTCAAAATCCATTTAAATTGCTTTCTAAACATTAAAATTACTTTCTGGACTTCGAACTAAAGTGAGAGGCTTTGAGTCTAATAAGTCTTACATTTTTTGGGCTTAATATGGCCACTTATAGTTTTACCACATAAAGATAGACCCTGCCCTTAGGGAAAGTAACAAGTAACCTGGGGTGTGAATTCTGTTCATCCTAATGGCTGGGTTATTGTTCATCCTTATGGCATTGAAGTCAATCCGAGGCGCCCAACATAGCTAAGTACCTATACACTAAGGCCCCTTTACACTATGTAAGGGACCATGACCGTGGAAATGTTGAGAGTCCTTGAAACACATCCACAAGTCAGTCCCAGAAAATTCAGAAATCATTTATGTGTCGGCCCAGATTGTCATGTGTAATTTCAAGTGAAAATTAGACTTTATTGAGGTACCAACATATTATAACTGAGCCAAAAGAAGCTAATTAATTATTTTATATAAATTTTGATTTTTCACTTGATATTATATCTAACTTTTTTACTATTGGTTTAGGATTTGTCTTCTTCTTTTTTTCATTGCTTTGCTTCCATGTTTTCTTTTTTCACTTTCTTCATTTTTTTCATTTCAACAAGTAGGATCACCGTGGATCGTAGGAGAGAAAAAAAAATTGTAAAAGAAATCTAACCAAACACATCTTTTTGGCCCATGGGCTAAAAACTTTTGCACCCACCTTTTATTTTTAAAATATTTTGTAGGAGTGAGAAAAAATTTAAATAATTTTTTTGACCAATCATGAATTTTTTGGACCATTGGCTAAAAAACTTCACATTCATCTTCAAAAAATATTCATATTTTTTTACATGATCATGACAAAAAAATTGTAGACCAATTGTGGTTTTTTGGGCTCATGGTTTTTAAAAATGTGCAACTCACCTTTAAGAAAATTATTAATTGTTTTTAAATTTGGACCACCAAATTCGAACCTTCAAATGATTTTTTTTTCAACCATAGATTTTTAATTCTGATGGTCATGAGCTTTTAAGTTCTAGCGTAAAAGAGGCCTCAATTAATAATTGGACATTACACATTACCAAAGTTATAGTTAGGTTGTGAGGCTAAAGGTTGATTCACACCTAATGGTAAGTGAATATTAAGTCAATGGTAAGGGGTGCGTGACAAAAGAATGAATTCAAACTTGCAATGTTAATTTAACACAAAAATTTACACGACTACCTAGGTGGTAGTCAATGTTAAGTTAATGCATACTTAACATCAAATCTTTAAAAAACGTAAATTTGTATGAAAAGTTCAATAATAAGCTATCATCAGCCTTTAAAACGAGACTTTAACTCAATGGTAATGTAACATTGGATATATTTGAAATGTTTCCAAGAATTTACACTTGTCGCCCTCCTATTCACCTTCCACATTCCCTTCCACTCTCATCTCCCCCCTCTCTGCCATTCTCTACCTCTTCCTTCTTTTTGTTCTTCCTTTATCCTTGCTATAAGTTGCTCAAAGGAAAAACAAAAACATAGTTGAAAAATTTGTTGCTCAAGATAGTTAACAAATTATAGCAATTCTTCAACATCACAATGGAATTTCTAGGGACCTACTTCTTTAACTAGAATGATGAACAAAGTCAAAAAGGTAATCTTCTTTTGTAGTTAACTAAACATTTGCATGTCTTGTTGCAAGTATGTTGGACAAATTTATCTTCAATTTGTGAATAGCTTGAATGTCTAACAACAAAATCTTTTGTTTGTATAAAAAAAACAAACTTCTTGAACAACAAAACAAGATTCTAGGAGTCACAACACTTGCACACACATAACACATGCACAATTTGTTAGATTCAACAACCACAAACCATCAACATGTCTATTTCACATATATGTAAAATAGAAACATACTTCATACCTTCTTGTGTGTAAGTGTAGAACAAATTTTCAATTGTAATTCCTTTAATGATGAGGTACCTCCTCCAATTTAAAAAAAAAGGGAAAAATAAAAAAACATCCAACTAAATAGTTAGTTCCAATGTGCATGAAGTTCAAGGCCACAAATCACTCCAACCAAATTGGGAACATGATGGAATTTTGGCATTCATCAAAGCCAATTTTTGGGGACATGTCCTATCTTCAACCCCCCTCACATATGGGATTTAATGGATGATGTAGATGGGAACTACAAGCCTTCTAATTTGACACCTAACGAGACCATCAATCTAAATGAAGATTCAATAGATGCAAATTATGAAGCAATGGAAAATGTGAATGTAGAAAAAAATACCAATGCTAATGATGGCTAAATGTTTGAACCAACACTAACTACACCTTTGCCACCTTATAGTGTAACAACAAAGAGTTTCACTGAATTGATGCACGAAATAATTGGTGATTCCATTGATCCCATTTGTCTTGAAGTCATAGCATCACTACCTACCTATCCAAATGTAACTACACCGTTACCCACTCAACCAAAAATCATGCTAGATATTAACCCCCCATCAAACCCCCATCAAACTTTCAACATTTTTTATTACATGTCTAATATGACAAAAAATAGGAAGGACATATTCACCTGTAATTCATTAAAAGTTCCTTTGTTTTTTGAGATATAAGGTTAATTCCCTCTGAAGCACAAATCTCCAAATTTTTTTTGACCTTTGATTCATGTTTGATTCATGGGTTCTTTACCAACTTATGATGTATTTTTTCATGTATGCCAACTTCAAGTTCAATGATTTGAAATAGTCAAGCAATGTTAGCTTCATCTTCAAACCTAATAACGTTATGCAACAAGTAGTAACATGTAAACACATCATGGAGGAATGTCACATGTAACTCAAATTTTTGCAATTTTCTAAAAATCTTTTTCAAAATGCTAAAAAAATTCTCAACTACCAGTCTCCCTCGTTTATGCTTTCTATTGTATAAAATATCTAATATTGAATGTTGCCCTTCTTTTTTGAAAGGTGTCATAATCCAAGTGATTAATGTATAACCCTTGTCACCCAATAGATATAGTGAAAAGCCATCTACACCCTTCCTAGGATCAAATAAACCTTGATTTTGAGCATGTTTATATAATGCAAACATGTGTAGGACTCTATAATCATTAATGTTACCAAGTAAGCCAACACAAATGTCAATATTTTTTTTTTTAAAATCTATTTTTGCTTGAACTACAATTAAATAACCTCCTATTTTATAATAGTAGTAATCTTTAGGAAAAATGGTTTTAGGTTTAAAAATTTGGATGTGGGTGCCATCAATTACACCATGAACACTTGGCAATCCACACAACTATTGAAAATCTTCCATCACAACATTCATTTATGTTCATGTTGGCCATAGAATTAACTTGAAAATGATGTTCACAGCCTCCATAATCTCATGCAACATGAGCGACATTATTGATTTACTGATTGCAAACAATTCGCTGCAAATTAGAATATTAACACGATGGGCTAGTTTATAAATAACACATGACACCCATATTTCAATAGGAATTATGATTTGATAATGGGTGTCTTGCTTCATCAACACAGGCCATAGTTGGTTAACAATCATAAAGAATGTTAGCTTAGTTAATCATTTTAAAGATTTATACCCATCTATCATCATCGTATTCTATTAGTAAAAACCAAGAAAACCATGTGGTGCTCCTAAGTTTCACCTAATGCCCTAATTCCTATGATAGAACTAAAAGACAATTTTGCAACTATAAATGATGGAGTGCAACTATAGGTAAGAAAGAGCTTTATGCTTGTTTCAACAATGGGGTTTAAATTGTTAAAATTCAGATCCAAAGATCAAGGAAAAGGCAGTTTGAAAAAGAAATCAGTGATTTGAAACAACATACACCCTTTTAAAAACAAAACCCTATCTTTTAATTTGTCTACAAAGTAGAAAAAATGGAAGGTGAAGACTTATCTATGTTGTAGATGCACAAAATGACAACATAGTTCAATTATAACTCAAATGTTTCTCCTTTATCTTTCATGTCACTAACAATGAACACAAACAATTAAACATCATTTTCTATTTTTGAAAATCCACAAAGCAGAACTTTTTGCGACCATAATTGAAAAGGAAAAAATTTAAAAGATTTACTTATTAGAATTTAGAAGTAAATTGAAAACCAGAAACTAAAATCACAACAACACACACTTGCAACAACACTAACAATCACCTACAACATCAAAGCACACACTTGCAAAAACACTTACAATCACTTGCAAGTTACAACAACAACACCAATAATCACCTACAACAACAATAGGAAGAAGAGGAAAATGAGAATGGAGGAAATGAAATCATGAGTATGAAGGCAACTAAGGAGCAAGTTGTAACGATGTGGAGGGAGAGCATGGTGTTGCGAGCATAAATAGCTATGGTGTTGGTGCATCGGTAGCAATAAGCAAAGGTAGGATGAACAATGGCGACAATGGTAGCAGATCCTCATGTAGCAAGGCACAAGGAACATCATGTTTTCACATTTGTATGTCTCTTCTATTTCTTTTATGCTTCTGTTTTTTCTATTGTTGCAAAGCTAAAAATTGTAGTTGTTGAGGGAGGGAACTTCATAATATTTTGAAACAAAAGCAGCTTGGGTTTGTTGTGATTTTGAGAGCTACAAGGATGATCTAAAGTAGTAACAAAAGAGTGAAGTCACCAATGAAGACACCAACGAAAACAAAATAGTAACACCAAAACAACAACCAATGAAAACAAAATGATAACACTAGGATATTACAATGAAACTACAATGATAATTGAATAAAGATTAAGCAATTTGATGAGACAAAAGTAATGAAGAGGAGAGGCATGAAGGACTAAAAGGAGAAGCATGAACAAGACATAAATGAAGAAGTTTATGAAGAAGAAAGTTAAAAAATGAGCTAGCCTATTTGAACGCATGCTCATGCATGATGAAAAGGGGAAAAAATGATTGTAGGGAACAAGGGGAATGATGAAAAAAGGGTAAAAAGTTGCCTTAACTTGCCATCATGGATTTTGGTGTGAATCCATGATGGCAAGAAGGTACATTTTCTAAACCCTAAAACTTCTTTTAACTTAAACTATCGCAGGTGTGAATGCACCCTAATAAATGTTAATAAAAATGTTAGTGTTAGCACTAACACTAGGAGTGATTAGAACTTAACCTAGATACATTTATTTAATTAATGGTTAAAAGCCAATTTTAACATTTTTTTTCTATTTGAATTTTGGCATAATTTTGACTTGAAAAAAGTTAATGTGACCTCATGCCATGTTTTGTCATAAAGTCATTAGATAGATAACAACCACCTACACAATCAATAAATAAGACAAATTATAACCAAATGTGAAAATGTTATGCCTTAAGATGCCATAATTCATGTTGAAATCAAAAGGGGTCATGTCATCCCCCGCCTCCCTCGTCTTTCGTTATTCACCTTAAGCCCCTCTTTGTTGTATTTCATTGTGCCAGAATCCACACTCATGAGGAATTATGTCATGTTGTTATTTTAACTCCATTATCTTTAAGGCCTTTGACTTAATGAAATTTTTGTATATTATTTGAAATCATAATTGTTTTGAGAGCTAGCTTGATTTCACAATTTTAATTTTCAAAGTTGTAAAAACGTTTGTTCAAATGTTGTGGGGTAAAACTTAAAAAATTGACAAGCTTGAAGGTAGGTGCATGTTGTTGTTTTAAACGCCTTAAAATTTTTGCTCTTTTTCGAAGTTTATATCTACACTTGTTGATGTTCAAGTATTTTGTCTTTTGTCTTTTCAATTTTGGTTCCAAACTCCATACAAAAGCTTTGGAGTTCAAGTTCATTTTGCTCTTTTGTTCTTGCATTTTGTTGTGTCTTTCATTTGTGTTGTTCCATTTGGAAGCTCTTGTTATGGTTTGAAGTTTTTTTGTTGATTCGTTAAATGTTTATGTGCATTGAATTCCTAAACTTTGTTATAATTTTGTTTTTATATTTAGTTACGTTGATATTTGCATCATGTTTTTTGATTGCCTTATTGTTTTAGAGCTTCATAAGCACATTTTTTGCGAGTGGATTGGCTTTTGTGTTTCAACAATTACCTACATGATGATTTTTTTATGTTTTAAAAATCCATTATGCCTCTCTTGAAACTCTTGTTGAATTTTACGTATCATTATTTTTTCTTCTTTTATTTATTTTTATAATTTATTTCTTTCATTGGAAGCTTTTACAAATTGGAACTCAAGTGAACATTTCATTTTGAAGAGTTTTAGTAAATTTATTGTGAGTCAATGGGGGCCAAATTGCTCAACTTTTGTATTTGAGTCCTTGTTTTGAAACCAAATCTTAATTTTTCCCTTGCACTTAAAAAGCAAAGGTAAAAAAATGAAGATGAACTAGGTCATTAAATGGAAGAGTTAATGTGTGTAATTTCTTATAGTTTTTGATTTGTTAAAGTGCGAGTGTCGCATGATTGATTATGAAGAAATGAAGGACCCCTTTGAGTTTACAAAGGCTCCAAAAACCCACAAAAACATTGGAGTGATTCCATTGAATGGAATAAGGCCAAGATTCTATGCACAAATGGGTTTTAACATTTACACACCATTGTTGGATAATTCTTGAATTTTTTTTTAGAACCATCAAATTCAATTATTCTTGTTGTTTTAGAAAATTGTCCCAATTTTTTCAATTAAAAAATATTTAAAAGAACCGTCCTTAGTTTGAAAATTTCAGTTATTATATTTTCAACCATTTTCTTGAGATAATTGAAAATCTGAATTTCATTTTTTTCAATTTTTTAAAAATAGATGGTTCTCACAAATTTGATAGCCATTGATTTTTTAGATAATTATTTTAACTTTGGGTATCACGATTCATTTATTTGAATAACAAATATATTTTTAATAACAACCTAAAAAAATTAAGAAATAAACCAAGAAGCTTTTAGAAGAATGAATCTAACCTAAAAATCTTAACTAGAAGCTTTAAAATCCCTGAAATTATTATTAAATAAGATCTTACCCAATTGTTTTTTTGAAAAATTTGCACAAGGTGACAATGAGTCATCTTTTGGGTGAAATTACCATTTTTAATTTTAAAAACAAGTTACCAAAAAAAATTCCTTTGGGGGGGGGCGGGGGGGGGAGAAAGGGGCTTGTCTTAGGTCTTTTTATTGGCTATTATTTTAATATATTAATGATCTTGTACAAAAGTGTTGCCAATTAAATCTAAATATGTTTGGGGATGTTCATTGTTCCTACTACATAAAAATTTGAAAAAACAACATTAATCCTATTTACCCCTAGACTAAACCTTTAAAACCTAAAATCTTATGACCCATAATTGTCCACGTAATTTTTTTAAATATCTTGATTGGTTTCAAATTTTGATTTTTAAAAAAGAAGGTGGTTTTCAATTTGGTTGTTGTCAAGGATGACCTTAATAGTTTTCAAGGTGGGAATTAACTTGAAAACCACTTGAAAACTAGCCTCCCTTTTGATAATTGTGCAATATTGCTACCCACCTTGAAGTCTAAAAGATGAGATTTTTAAATTATCTTTTGCAATGAAATTGTGACTATCAACAACCAATCTTGGATAAAAATTTATATGTTTATTGTTAAATTTGGAACCAAAATTAAGAACATAAAAAAAATTTATTTAACACAAGGTCAAGTTCTTTAGGTAGGTAAGGTGATTTTTTAAAAAAAGTTAACAATTGGGTTGAATTTTTTATATTTAAAATATTAATATTGAACTTCGTACCTATATTTATATAAAAAATTTGAAAAAAATCCCTTTGCATTTGGATTGGGGTTAATCAAATGAGTGTACTGAAACATGTGTTTGGAGAATGTAACCCATTTCGTAGTTGGCAAAATGAATGAATGTCCTTCTTTTCCCTTCAAAATGCTTTATGAGGAAACCCCTTTGGTGTTTCATAGGTTTTCATTCCTTTCCTTTTCATAAAGGTTCAAACTTGTGAAGCTTTTCAGGGTGGTGCCTTACTTTACACATATACATTTTATAACATTGAAAAATGTTTAATGTGTGCATATAATCGAACCTAACTTTTGAATTGGGCATGGAGGTTATTCGATTAAAAAATTATACTAAAACCAAAACTAAAAAAATTAAAAATCGGAAGAATCAAGCTCACACTCAAAAAACCTCCAAAAAAAAAAACATAAAATGTTAGAACTGAAATTGGAGGTTTTTTAAAAATGGAGGAACTCCACAACAATAGTGCAAACCTTGTCCAACTTGTGTTTGGTTTCCAAGATTGAAACTTTTATACCATTTGTTTATACTTACTATCCACAAAACCTTAAGGAAGCTTTTAAAAGAAGTAACTTGGTGAACTTTTTGGAACACAAAGCCTAATTTCTTGAGAAACATAAAAACACAATGGATTTCAATGTTGTCACCTAATAAATGCATGATTTCATAATACAAAAGGTTTGGTGGTGGGGATGTTTGAAAAGTAGGCAATAACTTCTCATGCAAAAGCTAATTTGGAATTTTTATGTGACATTGAACTCTTTTTGGTCCTCACATGTATTTTGTTGTTGTTTGCATGCATGAAAAACCTTTGCCAATTTACGGTAAACTATGATGTTTTAATTTTCTGTTTGTTGTCAAAATTTGTTAAGGTGACATTTTCAATTGTTTCATCATCATGTCACAACTATGAGTCCTTGGATTTTTTTGCTTTTGCGAACACTATTGATGACACTTATGATGCATTGCTAAGTTATTGATATATAATCAAAGATATAATTTGGTGTTGTGGGATAGTCTTGGATAGATGGTGTGCCATGATTAGGGTATGAAGTTTGGTTTTTAGGATGGATTGGTTGAAAGTAATGGAATATGTGAAATAAGAATGCAATGAAATTGCCTTTGCCTTATTGAAGGACTTGAACTTTAGTTCCTTGCTTAAAGATATGATGAATGTGGTTAGAATTGTTTATCTTTAGTTTTAGGTGCAACTCCAAAGTAAACATGCTTTCTTGGTTTAGCCAAATATTCTTAAGATTCATAATTGTCATGGCATAAACATTAGACCAAATCAAGTTTTCATTCCACCTTTATTGGATGAAACTTGCCCCCAAGAACAAACATTTTTTTTCAAGTTGACAATGCAAATCAATTGTCATAATGTTATGAAAGGATCACATGTTAATAATCTTTCCATGTGAATGGAGAGTAATTTATCTTGCAATCAACTCTTTTGCAAATGGTTGTCTAAGTTGTTTAAGCCCATTGAACATTGAATGGCAATGATTTAAAACAACATTAAACAAGAAAGATGTTTCTTAACATGAAGAGCAAGCTCATAAACATGCTTATGATACATTTGAATCTTGTGGTGTGCATGTATGTGGATTTATTTATTTATTTATTCCTATGAAGATGTTTCTTTTGTTTGTAGCAATGATATTTTGGGCTTGGAACAAGATTTGAAATGTGACTAACTTCTCCTAAAGTTATTTACTTTGAAATTAGAAAAACAAATTCTTAAATTTCAACCCTTTTAATTATTTTTCCTCAAATTGTTTGCTATATGTTTTGCTTGTTTGTATATTTATTTTGTTGCATGTTGTTTTGTTTAAAACTTTGTGTTCATGTTGACTAATTTTATATGTTTTTAACAAATGTTATTATTATAAAATGTGAGTGCAATTCACTAGTAGTCGTTCAATGAACCAATGAATTTGCCGAATCTTGAAGTGAATTCAGTGGGACCAATGAGTTCACTCCAAATTCAATGAAAAGCACTTATGTGCAAGGACACATTTTATTATAATGTTTATCATATGTTACAATGGGCAGGGTCATTTTTGACAAGGGTCCCGGTCCCCCAAATGATTTCATAAGTAGCCAAAGTTTTACCTTGATTTTTACATAGCAATTTTTTTTATTGTTATAAGCTTTTTGATTGTCAATTTTTTCTCCTCCAATTCATTGAAGCTTGCGGCTTACATCTTCAGTGAACCAGTAGTCATCACCCACAACTCCGGATGGACCCCTTTCTCAATCCCTCCCTCAACATCTCTAACTACCAAACTTCACACTTACTGAAAACCTCTAGCTATATACCTGGATCACCATTTTTCTACAAAGAATTTGAGAGAATTTTGGAATTTCTTTTGGGTTTTTCTATTGTAAATTTGATTTTATGGGGGGTTTAAACCTCGCATAAATTTTAATATTTTAAAAAAAAAAAAAAAAAAAACTTGTGTTATCTGTCATTTGGTAGGATTACTGTATGGTGGATTACTTGCAGCTCCTCCTGCACAGGCGTGAATGTAACACAGAACTCTCCGTAGCCTGAAATTCCATAGGTTTGTAGGAAAATGACAAATGACTGCGAAAAACAGCCAGAGGTTCTTCTGTCATTTAAGACACTGCTGGAAAGAAAACCTGCGGAATCAATGGGTATGGGCCATTGCTCTACACGCTAAGCTAATGTTGTAAATATGAAAGAACAACAACAGCAACAAAATGTTGAGACGCAGGAGGCCTGGTAGATAGATAGATAGATATGTTACTAACAACCTCATTTTGTACCAAGTTGTCTTATCACATGGAGAGGCACTGAAACGAAGATATGCCAAGGTAGTAGTAAAGTAGGTACCTACTCTACTACGGATGATGAATATTTTAAGTTGGAGAAATTCTTCTCTGACAATAATGAGGAGATGTAGTTATTACCTAGTATGCACCCAAGAGGCCAAGTTCCTTTTACTTTGGGGAGGGGGAATTGGGTAGATAGGTGAGGTTGGAGGCGGGGGGGCGGGGAAAGGCTTTGGGATTTTTTTTGTTCCTCAATTTCTCAATGTGTTCCCTCCTAGAATTCAGTGGCATGGCGTCACCCCATTGATGGAGAGGTCTCAGGTTACAACCCGTCTCTGCTGTGTGCTGGGTTGGCCAGATGGGCGCAGAAGAGGGGGTTATGTGGACAGTGACAACGGCATTCATCGCAGACGTCTGAGTAATCATCTGTTATTGGGCAAGCGAAATCCCATCCATCAAGTCATCGGTGTTACACCTCAAGCAGCTTGATTACCGGAAAAAGAACTCACCATTCCCATGGCTTGTTTTTTTTCCGGCAGTAACCCCAATGCTCTTGCCGGTTAGCTAGTGCATAACCTTTGCCCAAGATGAGCTCTTAAATTTGGATTATTCAAAGTTTGGGGAGACAGACAAGAGTTTAAATAAGAAAAAGTAAAAAAAGTAAAAAGGAGGCGGGGGGGGAGGAGGCGAAAAAAAAAAGAAAAGAAGAAGAAGAAGAATAGATAGAGTTTTGTTGACGTGTCCCCAGGATAGAGTGGTAGACGGCAGAATGGATTCCCCGTGTCAGGTGAGGAAAGGAGGCGGTTTCAAAAAAAAAAAAAACTGATGGTGGGGACCGGCGGAGGTAAATTTTGTATACGCCAGTCAAAGCGCATGGCTTGGCCGAGCGGCATGGGTTACGGGATGCGCATGGGATGGGGGTCATGGGCGGTACTAGGCTACTACCAGGAGCTTTGTTGTTTCTCTGGTAAAGACTAGTGCTGTTGTTGTTGTTGTTGTTGATGTTGGTGGTGGTGTTGTCGTCGTTGTTGTGAAGACCGCGGGGACCGTCTACTACTCCTGCTGCTTCGCTTTGCTTTGCTTTGCTGCTGCACCTTCTCACACCTCCATATACCCCTCTCGTCTCGTTCTTCTCCCTTCTTTGGTCACTTTCTCTCTTCTCTCTTGTGTCCTCTTCTGCGCCCCCTGGTATATGCACAAACATGTGCCGTTCGTTTTCTTCTTCCGTTTTCTGTTTGTGACTTGTGTTGTTTTTTTGGTTTTTTTTTTGGGTTTTGGTTTTTTCTCATTTGTGCTGCTGGCTGCTGGCTCTTTTTTTGGGGGTGTTTTTTTAGTTCCCCCTTGGTTGCTGGAAGTTGTGTGGGTGCGTGTGTGGCGGTCTGCTTCTTCTTTTGTGCTCCTTGGTTGTATCTTTTGTCATGGGATGATGATGACTTGGATCGTGCGTTTCCTTGTCTTAAAACCGGTTTTGGGGGTGATCCATTTTGCTCCGTTCTTGCAGAGAGTTGTTTGATTTGCTTTTGTTGGTCCAGGAGACAAATAAGAAGCCCCGTGTTTTCTTGACAACCACGTAGGGTTGCGTTTGACTCCCATCTGTATCACAAGTGCTTTGAGTGAAATGATGACTAATAATTCTCATTCATGATCCTGAAGATGCAGAAGCTCAGTTGTGTTATCGGTCCCTCTTATCAATGCTACTATTACCTTTGATGTTGCGGGAGTTTTTCTTATGTCAAGCGCTGTTATAGAGAACGGCTTTCAGTAGTTTTTTTTCTTTGCAAGTTTCCGGATATATTTCTCCTTTCAAGAAGTATTTGTTAGCAGCTCCGCACATAGGCTTGTCTTGCATCCCCTGTCTGTCTAAGGAGATCGGTGAAGGGACAAGGTAGAGTGGTATGGTGTGCCCAAGTGTGCAGAAGGCCGGTTTGAGTTCGGCGCCCTCATGATGGACAGAGGGCGAGAGGGCCGGCGGAGCAGTGCAGACAGAGGCCCCGTGTCTGCACCTCGCCGTCCTCGCACGAGCGGATTCAAAGACGCCACAGGTCGAGCCTTTTCACTGAACACCGCCGATTCTTGTTGGAAAGTCCAAAACGACAGATGCTTCCGAGATTTACCGCAATATATTGTGTGTCGCAGAACAGAACTCTTCCTGTCGATTTGTCCCTGCAGACCAAGTTTCCAAAACTGTCCACAAAGGAGCCCATAATGTAGAAGTATGCAGGCTTTTGAACGGAGGCCTGCTTGACAAGATACCTTCTGTTGTAGCTTCCGTGCGCAAGAACAGGATTGACAGTTGTTGGGTGAAAGTAGTGCCTATACTTGCTGGGTTTGCTAGTTAATTGAATCACTGAAAGCACACAGCATTTGCTGGATGCTGAGGAGGAACACCTGCTGATGTTCTCCTTGCTCTCTTCCGTTTTGTCCCAGAGCAGCATCTGGTGTGGAACAGTTTCACATGATCATGCGTCCTCTTAAGCAGCCTCCATGACCGCATTTGTTAGAAGTCAAAGGGCCAAAGTTTGCAATTTCACAGCTTCCATCATAGCGTGCAGGCTCTACCTGTGCCTATGCTATTTGAATTAGAAGAGCATCGCGCGATGCACTCATGCAAAGCAGACTACCAAGTGCACGCGCTGCGGAAAATAGTCTTATCAAGTCGCGGCATCATTTTAATAGGTTCTCCTCGTTGGAAGATATGGGAATTAGTGCGTGCATCTGACTTGTTTGATTGTGGGTGTCTCTGTTTGCACAGTTGGTGAGGATTGCGATGACACCATGGACGATGTTCACAGCGCAAGATTACGGGAAAGGCCCAAGAAGGATAGCAGTAGCCTGATGTCTGGGAAAGGATTGGTCTCCTCTAGTGTAGTTTCGATTTCTCGCATTAAGAGAAAGAGGCAGGGATTGCAGGAGATACAGGTGCAAGTCCGAGGTAGCATTGCTGACGAGTTAGAGGACACGACCCATGATTCGGAAATGGGGGGTTCTGAAGATGATGACGATCTTCCCCCTCCCCCTATTCCTCGCCGCCCTGCAAAATCAAGGCCACAAGGGAAGGTGAGGTTCCAACTATTCAGCATATTCCCGACCTGGAGATCTCTTTTCTCCTGTGCCTCGCTGCGGGGGCCTCTCTGCTCTCTCTTCTATCCCTTACATTTCTCGCACCTTCCAAACTTGTCGGATGTGAGCAATATGTCTTTGGACAAGCTTACGGGGAGCAGATTCTCATCCGTGCGTTTCTTTAGACTCGTCAGTTCGGCACTCCTTTCACGCGTTCTGATCGATCTTCGGCGATTTGCAGGGCGTTGAGGATATCAGCATCAGAAACGATCTCCCAACTGTGCCCAGGAAGGCTCGCTCAGGTGTGTATAGACTATAGACTACAATGCATTGATGGCTATACATCACAAGTTTGCTTAAATTCGATGTACAGAGTCGTTTTGACTTTTTGACACGGTACTGCAGCAGTTCCCAAGCGACTACAAGAGTCGCCCCCACCTCCAGTTCAAGACACTCCATCTCAGCCACCTCAACTAGTTGCTTCTCCAACTCCGGCACCATCCAGCACTCTTTCATCATCATCTGCTGTAACCCTGAAGCCCAGAAGAAGAACCGTAAGTCTTATCTACGACTCTTCTACACTTCCTGTTCTTCTTCCTAATCACATCTCCTGGACCTATGATTGGAAATCTTTTTACTGACTGCAGCATTTGCTTTGTCCTACAGAAGCCAAGTGGATCGAAACCTAAGGTCTCTAAACTGCTGAAGGTACAGGAGACTATCAGTGTCTGAATCTTCTGTCAGTTGCAATAGATGAAGAGTGTCCATACTACCTGCATTGTTCTGGCCCTTGAATGTAGCATGTTCAAACTTACAGTTTGCTGGAGTAGATTTGTGTTGGTGATGCCATTGAACTGTTTACTGTACAAAGCCTTGGCCAAGATAGTGGTGTAATTGCTTGCTTTTGGTGACAAGAACCTGAGGGTGAGGTTGGACACATCAAAAGTTTGGAAGAGGTTGAAAACCAGTTTTCATTTCATTTGCAACTTCTCTGGTGAGTTCAAAGAAATTAAATTTGGTAGTAGTGTCTTGATGACAGGGACAGGTGTCTACACCCACAGTCTCAGAGGAGGTGGAAGTGGCAGAGGCCTTATTTGATCTAGCAAGGACAATCCCCCCCCCTGCATTGGACCGAAGGATGGATTTGAAACCTGAATCCAAGTCAGAGGCAAAGTCATTGGCTTCTGGGTCGGCACAAATCCCGTCTCCTGCAGCCCAGCCTTCTTATGCAACTGCTGCTCCCTCACTTATTCCAGCTCTCAACACAACATCCGGCATGCTATTTGGCCCTTCACCAGCTGCTGCATCACCTGTTCCCTTGCCCTCCCCTCCATCTGCTGCTGCTCCAGCCCCTGCAGAGGGTATGCCCTCAATCTGTTTTCAGCTTCTATATGCACAGAGGGTGGGATGTCTTTTCTCTTAGCCATCATCATGGCTGGGCAGTGTCAAAGAGGCTTTCACAAATGCTCTTCCTACCAAAAGTCAGTTTGTACCTGGCTCTCTGGTGAACTGTTTGGGGTTGAGAGTTCTTGCATCTGTCATTGCATCGTACCATGTTGGTCTGAATTCTCTGCTGCAGATAAGAGCAGGTAGACTGTTTCTGGAATTCAACAACAAATTTTGTGAGTACAGTGCAATTGTTCTTGTAGTCAAGCTTCTGGTGGCTTCTAGGTGGTCTTTTTACAAAAATTCTGGTCACAAGGGTACAGTGTTGGACTTAGTATGGACTAGTGAATAATCAGAATGATGTTTTCCAGAATCTGCAAGACAGTGATATGTTATTCAGGTCTTCCAACCATGCTTAGTCATTCTAGACCTCACTTTCTGATTGTCATGTTGGCAGCTCCAAAGAGGAAACGTCCTCGAGTCAGAACTCGTCCAGATGAGGGAGCACCTACACCAGCTGGTTTAGTTAAAAGCACTGCTAGTGTAATTTCAAATTCTCCTGGGGCAGTTGGTCTCCAACCTAACAATGTTGACCAAAGTGAAGCCCACCCTGGTATTGCAGATGAGGGGTCTGTGAAAACTGAGTCCACTACATCTGCACCTATGACTGCTTCTGGGCCTGCTTCCAGTAGTCCTTGTGGAGTGCCAGTTCTGCTAGTAACAGCCCCATCAATGCAACAGAACAGTATGGTGGAAAAGAAACATGATAAACTTGAGAAGAAAATTGTCAAAGGAGAAGTGACCAGGACTACATCTAATGAGAAAAATTCCAGCCCGGCACCACCTTTAGATAAGAAGCCTGCACCTGTCAAGTTGGCAGATCCAACTATGGGTATCCAGGATGTGGATGCAACCACCACCATCAGTCCTCTCCCCAGTGATTCCCCTACAAAAATGGATGTTGCAAAGAGGTTAGTTACAGAGATATTTGTCTGTTCACATTGTCTTGCTTGAATTGTTCAAGTTACACCATGCAATTCACATGATGGTTAGGAAACTTTCTCTTCTTCGCTGGTTAACTTGGGATCTGAATTGTTTCAGATCAGCACAACCAGCTGCTGCAAGTGAGGATGAGGGTGTCAACAAATTTGACATTGATTTAATGGTGAGTTGTGCAATCTTCTCGCTCCTGTGTGAGTAATATATCCCTTTCATGTGGTATATAAGCTTGTTCCACATCTGAGGAAGCTTGTTTCCCTGCAGTCAATTCCGTCCAAGGCAGCATTGCCTTTGATCAATGAGAGGAATGATGATGTTGCTGGAGTACCAGTGGAAGAAGGGCAAGAAAAACCTCTGGTATGCAAATGTCCAAACTCCTCATTTTAGAATGAATGATTTGGCTGCATGTTAGATGGTCTGTGGGCTGTTTTGTTTCTCTGTGGAATCATATTGTTAACTGGTTTTGTAATGATCTGATTGTGCTAAGTGTTTCCTTATACAGGTGGATGTCAGAGTCACGTCTCCAGTTGCAAGTGGGCAAATAGAAAGAGAGGAGAGGCAAGAGCAAGAGCACCGAGAAAAAGATGAGACAGAGAGAGAGATACCAAAGGAAGAAGAGAGAGAGGAGAGAGATAGAATGGATTTGAGCAAACTGCCACTGCAATGGACAAGCAAGGGTGTTAAGCCTGAGTCAAGGCCTGAAAAATCTGAAAAAGCCTGTCAGTTTTTTCAACTCAATTTCTTTTCAATGAGAAGTAAAGTATGCTTTTAGATTTGCAATTGACTTGATAAGATTTGCTGTTCCATATTGAGGATTTCCTGTTAGTGGGGAAATTTTGGATGTCAAGTGACTTTAGAGGGCCTGGTTATGGGCAGCTTCAGCTGTGGGTGCTTCAGTCACATCATCTCTTTTGGCTTCAACAGCAACTTCACCCATTTCTCCAGGAATGCCTGGTTGGCCGGGAGTCATACCCTCTCTTGGGTAAGTTCTGGTGGTCTGCTCTGTGTTGCTCTCTATGAGTGTCATTTGTTGCATTTGATCTTGCTTTGGTCCAATCCTATGTTGATGGGTGCTGGTCATACAGGTACTTCCCAGCAGCAGCAGCTGCTGCAGCTGCAGCTGTGGCAGCTGCTTGGCCTCCAGCTTCCTCAACTGGTCATTCCTCAGTGGATGAAAACCCACATTCAAGGGTACACTTTTGTGCTTCCAATTATTTTTTACACTCAGATATTGAACTCTTTAAAAGTACAATGTGAACAAAGCAGGTTCACTTGCAGGGACTAAGCTCATAATGATTGTTCTTATGGGATTGTGCTATTTAGGTCTATAATTTGTTCACAAGTTCTCAGAGTATGTGACACACAGGGATGTGATGATGCAGGTATTTACTTTCTCAAACATACCACCACAACAGCCATGGAAGCGCTGTGCATCTCATGTCTGGATTGCACATTTCATTGATACACAGCAGCAAGTCAACCGACATCCTTTCTTTGCTGCAGGGCCTTATGGAGGGAAGTCATATAACCCAAACATGTCACTTCCGCCCCCTGAGGCTCTCTATGGAAGTGGTGGAGGGATTGCCCAGCTGGCAGCTGTAGCAGGGCCCCCTACCAGTTCTGCTGTTGCACTGGGTGCAGTTCTTGGAGTGGGGGAGCAAGTTTTAAGTTCCACTACCATAACAGGAGCCAAAGAAAGGGAGAGGGAGAGGAAAGCAGCAGCCAACTTCATGGAAACTTTGAATCGGGATCCATCTACACAACAGCAACAGCCAAGTCTTTCCCTGCAGGTTTGGTCTAGACTTACCTGTTATGGATGCTGCTTTCCTCCCACAGTCAGGCTTCCTCACAATCCTGATGGATAGTTGAACAAGCTGCTATTTGTGTGTAGAATCTTCTTTAGTGATGTTCTGTGAGGTTGACTGCACTCTGACCTTGATCAAAAATGCCTCCTGCAAAGTTTTTGCTGATAATATTGCAGAGCTTTCTATTCAGGCAGGAGTGGCATTTGGATTTTCTGGCACACAAGCTGGAACTGTTGCAATGGCCAGTGGTGTTTCAAGTGCTGGAGTTGGTAATGGTGTTGCTGCTGCTGCTGCAAATATGGGAACTCTGGCATTGCCAGGTAGCAGCTCAGGGCCAGGAACAAGCTCTCTAATGGCAGGGAGTCTTGGTCCAGCTGGAGGACCTGGGACCGTGGCAAGCAACCGGGTTGCTGTTAGTGCTGCCTCAGTACAGGAGCAGCAGTATTTCCATGCAGTGATGCAGAACCTAGGGTTCCCATACCATCACTATCCAGGGCCCCATTTCGGGACTCCAACCTTCAGTGGTCCTCCTACACATATGGGGACACAGCAGGTCAGTATCCTTTTATTTTTATTTAGTCCAGGTTTGTTTTTCCTGAGAAAAGCTCTTTCTCAGGATGCATGAGCTTTGAATGACTACCAGGTTTGAACTTGGGTTGGTCTTATATGCAGGCTGCTGCACAGTACTTTGCCAGTGCCCCCTTCTTTGGGCACCATTTAGTTTCACCTGCACAACATCCTGTTCATCAAACATCAGTTGTTGCAAGTGGTGGACCTGTCCCTCTACAGAAACACCAGCAACAACAGGGGGTGCGCAGATTTCCACCCACAGGATCTCCACAACAGCCCCCACCTCAATCCCCATCCCATTCCTCTTCACAGCAGCAGCAGCAACCTCAAGCTGACAGAGATGGTCGGGATGGGCCTGCTGGTGGAGACAATGCCTCTGTGCCTGAGAGCAAGTTTCCCATCTTACACAGACCTCCATACAGTCAGGGATCTTCCAATACTTCTGTTGCAGATGTGAGTGTACCCCCAGCCTCAGTGCAAACTCTACCATCGCAACAAGATTTCAGCATTTTGGCTTCTTTAGGGAAGCAATCTAAGCAACGAGAGCAGCTTCAAGCTTCTCAGCCACAACCTTCTCTGTCCTCCCAACTGCAGCAGCAACAACAGCAAGCACAGTTGCAAATTAATTTGAAAGGAATTGATCCTCAGGCTACTCAGGCATTATCAGCCATGACAATGGCTGCTGCAATGAATAGAGGCTCTATTGGTCCTGGACCATTGGGGCTTGCGCCAGTGGCTGCTGTAATGGCACCCCAGGGTCATGCTATGCTGCAGAGCATGGCAGATGCTGCACGCCAATCTCCTCATCACTCATCAGGCACCAGTGCTCCTCACCCATCACTTATTCACCAGCAACAGCAGCAGCAGCAGCAACACATGCACCAATTCCAGCAGCAACACCGGCAACAGCAACAACAGCAACATCAACAGCAGCATAGATCTGTACAGATGCATAGAGGGCTGCTGGGTGTTGATGAAGGACGTATGGTTGCTGATGCCAGCAACTATCCTAGTAACACAGGTGCTGGGCGGGATCGAGATCCTGGGGAGGACAGGAGGACTAGTTCAAAACGACCAATTGGTTCATCCTTTTCAATGTCTCGAGTTGAGTCGGACAGCTCACCAACAAGAGGTATTGCTCGAAATGTTGCACCAACATTGAATCTAACCGCTTCCACAAGTCCAAGCATGTCCTCCCGTCCTTCTGGACACAATGCTCAAGGTGGTGCAGCACCACCTGTTACACAACCAAACCAGGCCTCTAGGCAATCAGTGGTCCGCTCAAAAGGAATAACAGGTCCAAATACTGCAAGCTCATCTGCCTCCAATCAGTCAAATATGGTTTCCTATATTGATCGTGGTCCTCTAGCATCTGCCTCTTTGACAGTGAAGGCATCTGGGCCTGGGTTATCACTTCCAGGGCAAACACCCACACCTGCCAGCCAAGTAGCAAGGCAGAATTCAATTGCACAGCATCCACAACTTAAGCTTTCACAGAGGACCTCAATGAATTCAATTGCAACTGCTCCAGGAACAGATCCAAAAGCAGTGCTCGCTGCTGCCATGGCAAAGGTGCAAAACCCACACTCTCAGCTGCAACAGTCACGTTTGCCACAAGTGACTCCACACACAGGCTCACTATCTCAAATGTCCTCTGCAGTTTCAGGGACTCCTGTATCTTCAAGTCCCACATCACTTTCTCCTTTCCCAGCTGTGTCAAAATCATCAACTTCTGTTGGAGCCAGACAGGCCTCATCTGGGAAGGGTTCTCCCTCCCTTCCAACTACGCAAAAGTCAGGGGGTCCTGCTTCAGGCAAAAGGAACTCGTCACCCTCACTTTCCCAGCATGTCATTCTGGGTGCCAATCCTAGTCTTGGAAATCAAAGTATTTCAGCAAAACTGCCTCAACAACAGCAGCAACAGCTAGTGGCCCAGAATTCTCACCCACTGGCACAGCAGCCACAAGTTCCTCAGCAGTATGCACCATCATTACAGCAGCAGTATTCACAGCCCTCACACATGCACAAGCCTCAAAATTCCCAACAGCAGCAAATTCAAATGCGGCAACAGCAGCAGCAGCAACAGATGCAAATGTTCCAGCACCAGCAACTCTCACAGTCACAGTCACAGTCCTTGCCACCACCTCCACCACAACATGTGCAGCAATATCAGCAACAGCTACAGCATTCTCCTCCCTTGACACAGTCACAGCTGCAGCAAAGTCCAGTGCAGCATTTGAACCAGCAACAGCAGCAGCAGCAATCGCTCTCTGGTTCCATTACACATGGGGGTCATGGGGGTCTGTCAGTGACTCCTGCAGCCATGTCAGGACCCAGCAACACTGGAAATATTGCAAATTCAGGCCAGAACTCTGGTTCAGAAAACATAGGTGGCGCACAGGCAACGAATTCGAGGCCAGCTCCACCTAATCTCTCAGTATCCCCTTTGTCTGGGTCTGGATCACAGAGGGGAAGCAGTTCAGGTCCGTCCTTTTTTCATCCTCAGTTCAGTTCATTGCAAGGTATGACTTCAAATATTCCAGTCATGCATTCAAGCATCCAGCACAGCAGCATTGTTCCTTATCCACAGTCTGCTGCTGCTGTTGGTGGAGGTGGGAAGCCAAATGACATGAAAACTTCAGCAGGTCACTATGCAAAACCATTTGGAGTTGAATCCACAGTGGGCTGAAGCTGTGTCAGTGCTACTCTTTGGACATCCCCCATTCTCCATTGTTTTAGTTTGTTGTCCTGTTTGTTGGTTGCTTGCATTCAACAGTGTTCTGAAAATATATGCCTCCATCACAAGGCAATGACATGTCTTCTGATGTCAGTGCACTGTAGTGATCATGGGTGTTAGATATGTGTGCAAATAGGTGAATGTGATTTGGGTTTGAAATGGAGAATGTGCATAATTATGGCACTTTCTGCTATCACTTATGGAAAGGAGTAGTACCTCCGCACCTGTTAATGTCCAGAAATCTGCCGCTTTTCTTTTGTGAACTGTATGGGATTGACCTGCTATATGACTAGCTGTAGGTGTATCAAATCTATGGCACTGAGTAAATACAGAGTTGACTCAATTTTAATGCCATGATGCAATTGATCTTTGCAGGACTGAACAGCCAAGAACAGCTTAACAGCATCAGACCAATGCAGGCTCCAGCATCTGTGAGAACACCCACTTCCTCACCAGCAGCTGGTGCCTCTTCAATTCCTCAGCCTTCGCCTGTGCAGCAAGTGGGTACCGTGACTCAAGGAAAGTTAGGAAGTGGGCAGTTTGTAGGAAGCAATCATGGTGACAATATGGTGTCCAGAAGCTCTTTGATGCAACTGGGGGTACCGTCCTCCACTGATACCTCACCAAATTGCTCAACAAGTAACAATATCTCAAATGGACACATTGGGTCAGATGTGCGGCCACCTTTATTTGTGGGCAGTTCTGCAGCAGCTCAACAAGGAACAGTAAATTCAAGTCAACTGCACCCACCATCATCAATGGTGGCTGCAAGTGTTGTGCCAACTGGACCCTTGGCCAGTTCTGTAGAACCGTAGAATTATCAATGATTAATTTGTTCCTGGAAATGGCACCACAAACTCATCTTATTACAGATCTGAAGGCTTCACATTGTTTTTGCTTCTAACTAGCTAAGGTAAGACACAGAGCACTTATCTCACTGCACCAGCAAGTCTCAGATGGGTTGGATCTTTGAAGAGCAGCTTAGGTGTCTTTATGTCTGACAGGAAGGAAGATCTTATTTGTCCACATATACAGCAAAGCAGTATTTCAAAATTGTGTGCTGTAAAGGTGAGTTAATATTTCTTTATGAGATTAAAGTCCAGTTTGTTCTTTTGCATCTTGTTCGTTACATGGAATTTTGTGAACCCTGTAGACCTCTTCTGTTCTGCAGCTGACTAGTATCTCACAGTGAGCAGTAGGCATATGCTAGATGTGAAGAGAGATGGTTGTACTTGGAGAAAAGGTTGCAAGGAATTAACAATGCTACTTGTCTTCTTTGCAGGTGTGAAGCAGTCAGAATGGCAGACTCTTTGCAGAGAGGTTCTGATGGATCTAGAGCACATTGAAATGAGGTTTGCTTATTTGCATAGACACAGCTTTTTGTAGCAGAAGACTCTTCTGACTGTACAGTGACATGAACACAGGATTCTAATCCACTCTCTGAGCAAGGCCACACCTTTCCACAAACCTGCTTCTCTGTATTTTATGGACATTGATTCTTTGTGGGCTTGGATGACTGTTGTCATTACAGAACTTTTTAATGTCCTTTGATTAGGTTAAACTGCCAGTTTTAGAAGGCTATTGCAGACAGATTTTATGTCTGGGAGGACATTGAGGAGGGTTGGTTAAAATTTTGAGGAGAGTACATATTTGCTCACTCTACTGTCACTTGCTAGTTGATTGATTCTTGCAGATTCATCCTCCTGATTAATTGGGACTTTGATGAGGAACAAGCTGAGCTGGTTAAAAACTGGGCATGGTTGGGTGCCATGTCCTTAATTAGGTGTCAGCCCCCAATGAGGTTTTGTTTTCCTGTTATCCTCTCTCCCCTGTTTCAGTTACCAAATGGGGCTCTGAGATTTTGATGAGGTGGAAGAATGTGCAAACTCTATGTAGTTGCTGTGTTTTGGCCATAGTATATGTATCTATTGATGAAGGTAGTTTGTTTGTTTTGTTTTGTTTGTCTTGGGGAGATCTCCTAAACCACGGTACCCCTCCTAATATAATACTTGGTACTGGTGGACAGCCCTCAATGGGCAGGGGTGCATTGTTGTGGTTTTGCAGTGTGGGAAGTATTGAATATCAAACAATTGTCCTTGAAAACTCAATAAAATCAAAACTAAATTCTTTAGGGAAACTGGGATGCTCAATGAGTAGGATTTATGGAGGTGATTTCCTAATTTTTAGGCAGATGGTGAAAGAGATACAAATGAATTTTGAGTAAAATTTGGAATTCAAATTCAATTAGTCAGATAATGAGTTCACATGTGAGCTGCTCAGGTTAAATATAGCCACTCAGAGGCCTCACTCAAGAAGGTGAACGTACCATCACTGTAGGTATTACAAGCAAGGGCAATAAGTACCTTCAATGCATTTCGCACTTTAGAACAAGCCATGACAGGAGCTGCCATTTATGGCTTTACTGAGAATCCATTGACTTTTAAAGTACTTAGTCAGTTTGTGAGCACACCTTTCCTTGGAATAACATTTTCCTGCTCTTTTCTCACCTACAATTGACAGAAACTGTTGCTTCGTCCAATTAATTCCCATCTTATTTTTCTAATTCTAAAAATTCCAAAGGATTTGAACAGTTCCTTCCTTCCTTTTCCTCCATCCCCTCTCTGTGAAGGAGGACACTCATCATCACCTGCATGCCAAGACAATTATTGCAAAACCAGTGAAAATACTTAATGCTTGAAGCTGCCTGAGGCAATAGGCTAATATCTCGGACCGCCACATGACATCAACATGACATCAAAAGAGAATCATCTAAAAAATACAACAGCAGGATGAAACACTAACTGATGGTGTTTTCACCACTTTCAAAGATTCCCAAATGACACCAAGCAGCCCCAAAACAGTCTTCCATCTTAGCCCAATTCTCAATATCTCAAGAACTCTCGTGCTTGTTATTATAATATTCTTGATACAAAGCCCAAATGTTCATGGCTAGAAATACTGTGTTCATCGTATGAAAACAATTACAGTAGTATGTTGTGTATGTGGTGAAGCATGCTGCATTCACAATATTGAAAGAAAGGATCAGCATAAAAGTTCAAAATTCTGTAAACAAAAGGAAACTGTTGTTATGGGAGCAGCAAGTCCAGCTATCCAGGTCTGAACACCTGTAATTCCTAGTGATACAAGCCCCAAAATGTGGTATCTCAACACATGTAGATGAAAACCTCCAAGTGGGCTGCAAAAGTTAGCAACCTTCAGATATAAGAATCAAGATCCCAATTTTTTTTCCAACTTGAATTGAGAATATGTGAACCAATCAATTCCCATGCTGACGGTAAGCAAGGATGTGAGAAATCTGCAAGTGAATCTACTTCAAAATCACATCTTAAACCTCTTGCTAAAGGGTCAAAAGATTGGAACTATCCTTTTGAAGGTCACAGTTAGAAATGTAATCATAAAACACACATGTTCAGATATGGCATTGGCAATTGTATTCATCAAGGCCTCATTTGAATTCAACTGAAGCATGCGTCCTAGTTTTGTGAACCATGAAGCTCATTTGACATTCATCGGCAACATGGAATGCATGTGTATGTCAAGCTTTCTAAATGAAGCCAAGGACGCTACAATTAATTGCATACATTCAGCACTGCTAAAAAATTCTTAGCATATTTGGAGGTTACCTTAAAAAGGTGATATTCACTCCAGTCCATGGGAAGCATCTTCCATTTCCAAAGAGGAACCTTACATTTTAAAATCTTTGTACACACAAAACACAAGGTACCTTGCTATTCCCAATTGGTTGGATTTAGGCCTAATTGCACTAAGGTAAGGATTGTAAATGTAGGTGTTCTTGCAAGTTGAGAAAATGGAAAGAAGCTCTGCAAGGTGAGAATGTGCACAACAAGTATTTAAAGGGGTGCGTATTGCCTACCAACAAGATGATACTTGTGTCATAAATATGGTCACAATAGTTTTGCATTAGTGCTTGCAAATTGTCAAACATGTCAAGAGGCTCAAGAACCATGTTAGTAATAGTGGAATTCAAGTTGTGAAATAATAACAATGATGCCTTAGGTTCCATTAATGAGACACATAGTTGGAACAAATCAGAAGTTTTCCTTGTCCTTATTTCTTGCTTAATAGCACGGTGACATGTACTTTTCAAATATGAAATGAGTGCAATGGACTCTAAGTTGCCTCAAGCTTTTCTTTGGAGGGATACCATAATGAAAATGATTAGCAACCTAAAAATAAAGACACTTAATTTGGCAACTATCTTGATTAAATGATTCTTCACCCTAAAGGGCAATTGCATGCTTCCTTTCAAAGGTGTCTAAAAGGAGGTAGCTTACAAATTGTTATAATACGTCCAACATGATTGCCCAACTATCCCTCAAGGTTTGACCCCTAGGTACCCAAATGATGGTCAATTGACCTGCTGGATCCCACTTGAGTGGGGTTGGCTATTGTATGCAACATCACCACAAACACGATCACTTGAGCAATTTGGCTGTTTTTTGCTCATGTGCTTGAGAGTCCTAGTACACTCCACTTACAAGCCCCATAATGTTAATTGGGGGCATGTCTCATCCCATTGTTACTCAAAATAGTGCAACACTCAATTTGAAAGGATTGCAAGTTGGCAACAACATAAATACAAATGGCAAACCAATAACACTCCTACAAACACACATGAGCAACTTAAAAGAGTTTACATGTACATGGTTCATGAAGCATTGCGATCCATGTTTTTAAGTCATGTGTAAACTTTTAAAACCAAAAAAACAAGATCAACAATCTCACCTCAAGCATGGCTAACTTCTGCGCCATGTCCATTGCTTTTTAGTTGTGTTCATCCATTGAATCAAAGACATGATAATTTTAATATCATGATACAAGCAACTCATTTAGATCACTTGAAGTTGTTAGCATTTGGATTGTGGTGTTCAAAGATAGGATACATATTGGATATGGTCATTTATGGATGTTGTCAAGTAGAGACTATCTTTTAGCCTAATCGTGACCTAAACTAGTATAACTAAGTTATAAAACATCTTGTCACATTCAATTTGTAACTATTTACCCTATAAAAGAAAATGCAATGCAAGTGGCTCATGAGGATATGTACATGTGTATCAATGCACTATTGTTCTCTTCCATGTGTTCTTGCAACATTGTTTCCCTTTCAACAACTATTAACAAATTGGAGACAATTGTGACAAGAATTTCAACATGCCCAAATCAAAAATAAAGAACATGTAAACATAATTAATAAAGTTGTATAAGTGCATATTTTCTTCAACAAAGTAGCAAAGAAGATATCAAAAGCTTTTGACTACCAATAGGAGAAACTTCCAAAGTTAAATAAATGCAATGTCACATGGTAGGTGGCATTATGAACCATGTGTTCCTCCTCCACCCTATGATTTGCTATTGATGCCAACCCATTAGAGTGCCCATCCCAACATGCCACTCAAATTTAACTTGAGTAACAACATTTACAATTGAAAATTAATTATATGGGAAAATTTTGTTCACCTTTGTAAATATTAACATCATGGGATTTTCCAAGTGCAAAGGGAAGAAATATACCTCCATCATCCTAGCCATTATCGTGTATTGATTTTTTCTCATGGCCTCCATAATTGTTTGCAAAAAGTCTTTTTTTTTTTTAAATTGGAAAAACTTGAAAATTTTTCAAGGTAATGACAATACATTAATTTTCTTGAAAGATTGTCTATGGAACACAATGAGAGAACATTAAATAACTATATAAAGGGAGAAAATACCATTGTCCATATGAATAAATAGGATGCAATTAGGGGATGCAAATCAAAGTCATGCTTGCAAGGCTGCCACCTTGCCTTTTGCCATAAAAGTTTGCATCCTACAACTCTCAACAAAATTGGATATGTTAGAGATTTTAGCATTTTTTAAAGCCAAAGTTGCTACCATCCAACCTATATTGATGCAATTGATTTTTTTCTCCAATTAATTCATATTGTAGTTGTCATTTGTTGGCATCCAAAGATTTATTTCCTTCTATTTGGTTTCCCAAACACACCAAAACAATAATAATAAATAAATAAATCACATTAATAAGAACTAACCTTGCATGTTCAAGGGACTATTTTTCTTGAAATATTTAGGGAATACATTTTTTGTAAATTGAGAAAAAATTAATGACCTAAAAAGATGTTGCATTATATTATTGCGTAAATAAATATTTTAAAAATATTCCTCTAAAGATGTCATCTTAAAAAAAAATTCTCAACTATAGGAGTTTTTATAGTTATTTTAACACTAGTTATAGTGCTTAATGAATATTTTTCAATATTCTATTATTATTAAATTTAAATCATATGATACCACATGTTTGCATAATATATTAGAAACCTTGTGATCTAAATACCTTAAAAACTTGCAACATTAATATTATTTTTGACATTAATGAAAAATTAAACATTTGTTATTTCATGGGTCCATTCACAGTTTGGGTACCAAAAAGGGAAAAAATGATTTAAGGACTTTTTAGAACTATTTTTTACAAATAACATTTACATTAAACAAACTTAAGTGAAAAAAATTGAATAGTCCATGTGTTAATGGTGAATTTTCACATTCAAACATAATTGTGTATGAATATTTTGGTTTAATGCTAGAAATGAAAAAATCCCAAAGTGAGTTTCAATGGAGAACCAAACATGTTTTTTGGCAAGATTGTTTCATGCACATGTGACCTACATCTAAAGCTAGACATTTTGAACTCATCAAACACAATTTTTTTATGAAATTGTTTAAAAATTGAGCCCTTTGCCTTGCAACCCTTTCCTCTAAAATTTTTGTTTAATTTGGTTTTTCATCAAGTTCATCCAATGAACATGTACTTTCATAGAAGGGGGCATGTTTTTGTTGTACAAAAAGTTTGAAATCAATCGTATGACTATATGCATTCCTTTTGATTCCTTTTTTAAAAATGTATTTTAAACACTTGATTATTTTAATTTATAGGATTCAAATGACATTTACATAGTATTCAAATTATTTCTAGTTATTTTTATTAATTTAAGAAGACATCATTTTATCTATTGGCATACAACAATACATTACAATTATAATAATGTAAGATAAACAAAAAATCCAAAGTTGTTTTTTGTAGTCCTTTTTCAGTTAGACACTCCTTTTTTGTACCCTAATTGTGAATGGACCTTCATGTGACTTCTATAATTGTGGAAACACCCATTAATTGCATCCAAGATTTCCAATAAGTTGTCAAATATTACTCCACTTGGCATACATATTTGAAACACCTCACCATTGAATATTCTATGTTGGCTTTGATAATATTCTATGTTACCCTCTAAGGTACAACACTTGTAAAACATTGCTTACATTTACTTGAATAATAAAGACTAATGTAATACAAATGTTTGAAAGATTTAATGCAAACATTCACATTCAGTGTTCATTCCCAATTCAACATATATGCATAGATTGCTTTTAATTTTGTAAATAACATAATTTGTAATATCACACTTCTATCATATGCACCCAACCATCCCAAAAAAAAGGTAAGTAGGAGAGCATTCAAATAAGTTCTTGTCAAATTGCAACATGCCTTCAAGTTGTGGATTTTAAAACTTGTACTTTGTAGCCATGAGGAAAAGCCCTTAGTTCTCGAAAAAATCTTCTTGTATTAAGTTGTAGATCCATAAAACAAGCCTTTTTTGTGGGTGCCAAAACAAGTATTTAAATCCCAAAAGAAAATGACAAATAAATGTGATATTTTATGTATTTCTATTTTTTTTAAAGAAACACAAATTCCTAATGTGGGTTCATGACAATAATATGGATCCTCAAGGCTTAAATGTGAAAAGTCATTTTATGTTGTTCTTTGTAATCTGTTATTGAATGTTCATGCCCACAAAGGTCAAGAAAAAATTTCAAACCAGGAAGAAGAATAGGCAATTGGAGAAGGTGTTAAACAAACATTGCACTCGCGTGGGGTGGGGGGAGGGGAGGGGAGGGGAGGGGGGAGAAGGGGGAGACCTTCTTGTTTTGGTAGAAATGGGTACTTGAGGTCTCACAACTTTTGACCATTTTAGTAATGAATGTGGTCAATTTGCACCTAAAACCCAACCACAATGTTGTTTCTGCAATACTAATTTGATTTCCTTAATAAATAGATTATGATGAAATTTTTTTAAATCAATATTGAGATTTGCATAAGCCAAAGCATCACCATCAACAAATATTGGAGGTAGAGGGCATAAATTTGAAAATGAAAAAGGGGAAATAAGAAATTGAATATAAAATATAATTGTTGTTAGCTCCAAAATAAAAACTTGAAATTCAAAGGTTACTTTTTAATGTTGGTAGTTTGAACCAAAATAAAGAGAACATATAAGAATCATGTCAAATTATTCCCACTAGTACCCAAGTTGTAGATTTTATTTATTTTTTGTCTTACATCTTTTGGATCATTGTTATTTGAGTTATTCGCAATCTAAGACACTCTTCAAACTAGGCTTGATGGCTTAAAAACTTGTAAGCCAAATTTTGTGGCATTTGCAAAACATTTTATTTGTGCACCTTGGCAAATGCATTTGTTTATCAAAGTTGATTTCACAATGGAATTTTAGGTTTCAAGATTTCATTTAAGATCTCAGATATGGACAAATAGAACAATGCGCCTTCACTAGTGCAATGATAAGAAAGTTCAAAGAACTAATATATGGGTGATTTTTTGGAATCTATCATATGGTCCTCCTTTGACAATTCCAAAGACATTTCCTATCATATGGTTGACCCTAAACATTTCAAAGACCATTTGAAAAACAACTACCTCATTTCCAAGTCTAACTACTTCATTTCTTTGTTAATAATTACCTCCTTTCCTACTAGCTACCATCATCCTTATAATTATCTCATTCTTTTTCCCTACTCACCAACATGGATATGAAAAACCAAATTAATATGTGTCCTTTCATGTCCATGATATTTATATTAATTCAAATTAAAATTGACATTTACATAAATAATGATGAATTGTTGGAAACCATATGCTTGAACATTAAAAAAAAATTGATTTGTCATTGGTAGTGTTTAGCAATGCAATGTCCAAATAGTTCTAGATAGTGTTCAAAACAGTTGCCTCAAAAAAATTGTAACAAATATTATTTTTATAAATGTGTATTTTTGAACATTAATCATTTTAATATTAAATTTTATTTCATAAGTTGTACACATATTATGGTAGTTCAAATTTCAAATAAATAACTAATTATATACTATAAGATTTTCAATGATATTATGTAATTATATAATATATTTTGAATGTTGTGACCCTAACCTTGGGCATAAGAAAGGACACATGTTAAAATAATGTCCTAAAGCTTGCACACATTCCCACAATAGTGGGTGTGGGAGGGTGCAAAGGAGGTGAATTCCAAGCAATTTTGAATGGGAATTGCTTTGAAAGTTGAAATCCTTGAATGTTTTGAATATTTGAAGCAAAAGTGTAGACATCAAAACTTGTCCAAATTGGGCATTTTTATACCTTTGAAAAGATCTTGAAACATAAATATCGCAAGTGGGCTCAAAATCTTCATTTGAAGACATGAAACATAGGTTATGGCCAAAAGAAGGGGTGAGAATCAACATGTCAATCAACTTTTTACCATTAAAACCCAAGAAACATGAGTCACACGATTTTTGATTGGAATGTGCAATATGTTGTTGGAAAGATAATGACAAGAACTACATGATATTCTTGTTCCAATTATTTTTAAAAACCATTTTTGAGGGAGTTGCAAGTTCAAATATCCAAAACAGAATGTGTCCCAATTTAGGAAATCCATTTTGGAACTCCTATGAATTTTAGCCATTTTAATGCAAAACACATGGAGGATCATGTATTATATTGGAAGGGAAGAAGTGGTGACTCCTCCCATGTCCAAATTGTGTGAGTTTATGATGAGTATAATGCAAGATTGTGACCTAATTTCAATGCAAATGCATTCACCACCCTCTTTTCTTGGTGCATTTTCATACATCCATGAACTCGAGCTTGTGGATTCATATTAATTTCATCTTGAAGCTCCCATCTTGTCCTAGTGCACATAACTACAATACATGCCCAAAACTTTCAAAGCTTTCACAATGCACCATATCAAAGAGTTGATACCTTGTGGCAAACCTTTGGGGGCACGTCAATGAAATTACAATACATGTCACATAAAACTAAAAAATGAACGTATTTTCAAAACCCATTCAAATGATTAATGAACTTCATAAAATTTGACATAACTTTAAAATAGGGGATCATTGTACCATTTTAATTTCAAGTGAAGAATTAAAGAGTTGATCGATATCATTATCACAAAAAACAATTTGAAAAAATGTTTTCAATCAATTCATCAAAAGTGTGCACTGATTTTGATTTTAAAAAAAAATCAATGCACATTATTAAATGTAATTAATAACTTGTGATCCCTACTAATACAAGGCATGATAATGAGAATGTCACATATAATGGTAGCAAGCTTGGCAAATAAGCGGTGACAATGGAAGCTAAAATGGCAATTAAACTTTTAAGGTTTGTGGGTAGTGACAATCTTGCCACTTGGTGAGAGGAGCTTTAGGCAATTTTGTTCAAAACAAAGTCCCTTGTTTCCCTATGGCAATGTTGTAGGGTCCTTTTTTAATGTCAACCCTTTTTTGCCCCAAAAAATCACTAATGTATATGTAAACAAAGTATTAACATGAAAGCATTGGAAATAGTTGGGATAGACATCCAACATGTGTAAGCATGTTAATTGCCTTATCAAATGTTATTGATGGGACTAATAAAACATCCCATTCTTTGTCATCATCTACATAACATGTATTATATAATTCTTGGCCATTACAATAAGATATTTGTTTTAGGTTAATCAATGTCTTTTGTTGCATAATCTTTAAAAGGTTGAATTTATTATGATCAACATGAGGATAATGGAATATGATGTTCTAGTCCCAATAAAGCCATCACATTGAAAGGGTTTTCCTTAAACTTGATTGATGATGCAAAAATATTGGGACTTACATTCCTTAATGAGGCCCAAATCTCCAACATCCACAATGTGATAGGAGAGAAAATGGATAATGGAATACTTGTAATTATAGTTTCCATTGCCATGATGTTGATCTGGCTCTTTGAATTTTGATTTGATGACATAAAAATTTATGTTTACAAGGTCTTTAACACATTTGGAAATAAACAAAATACTTGTGTTGTGAAGTGATAAATCAACAGTTGAGAACTAATATTTGTATGGAATAATTAAATGTTTGTAAAATGTCTATTTTTTTTGCCCAAATTTTAAATAGATTAATTGGATTGTGCACATGTAATGTTTTGGGTAGGATTTGATTTTGTGGTATATGTTTTTGTAATAGTGATGGTTGAACATGTGTAATTATGTGAAGATATTACACAAGTATCTAACAACACTATTGATGAATTTCTTGTGAAATTTTCACTAAGGAATTATCCCATGTCATGACCAATGATTGGATAAAGTTTGTTAACATCTTATTTTATTTATTACCACAATAAAGTTTTTTTCAAGTTCACTTTTCATAATGTCATAGTAAGCAAGGGAGTTGGAGGAAAGGGATTAAATGTTAATGCATGTTTTATTGTAGGATTGTTTTGACCTATCACAACAACAATGTTGTTGGGGTTGGAATTCAAGAAATTCATGAACAATCCTCATTGGAAAATATCTTTATGCCTTTTGAAGGCATCTAAAACAACAAGAAACCTTGATTAGATCCTTGATGCAAGCATGTTTGCATTTCAAACAATTTGGCTATAAGAAATACAAGATTGTCTTCTTCTCATGTTACTACCAAAAAAAATATTTTAGCAAACAAAACAAACAACTTCCCAAATAATATTGGTTCCTATGGAAAAAATTGAAGAATATTGTTTATGAATGATGCAATTGATCATTGTGATGAGGTGAAAGCATGATTCAGTAGACTTTTTTAAACATCTACCCAATACAAACATAGGTATCTTTGATCCATATGCACCGAAAGCAATTTATTGAAGTAATATATTTTTGAGTACATTCATTGTTGATTGTGGTAGGTATATTTTTTTAATTGAAAATAAATCATTATGGTTTAATGGGGTACTTATAAGCAATTATATTTGTTTACATAACTTTAATAATGACTAATATGGCTTGTGTTGTTGGCCCAAATGTGCCTTGACAACAAAGAAAAATATTATTTTGTATTTAAGTTTAATTTCCAACGAAAAAAATTACTCAAAATTAAATATCCTCCACATCTTAAGTTTAAAAACTATAGAATCACCTTCCAGAAATCCACTCATGAAGGGATTTATAATAGTATGAAGAGCTTGCCCCAATCTCCCTAAAATATTTTGTTTTATTTTTTTTGAATGTTAATTCTTGCACCATCTAGGCTTAAACACAATCAAACCACCTCGGTGCATCCCTACTCATTGGGGGGCTTCCAATGGTACAAAGGCATCATGGTTTGGGAGATCTCAACATGACAAACAAACAAACAAACAAACAACCTTCTTTAATACATAGATAGAGTATATTAGTATTCAAAATCTCATATATGGGTGGATACAAGGTTATGGTGGCTCACTTTTGGCATATGTAACAATTTATATAAGTTCAAAAGAAATTATCAAATGGACATGATTGTTACTTTTTGCATTTATTAATGCTAGTTTTCACTACCAAATGCCCATATGTTTGTCAACCATTTCCAAACATGCTTCAAAACCAAAATAAGAAAATGACAATATCATCATCTTTTATAGTGGATGCAATCTATAAGTCTTTGATAAAAAACCAATAAAGTCCATATGAAATAGCTTGTGTGGAGATTTCAAAAGCATGCACCTTTAAAGAACAAGATTACAACTTATTTAAGGACTTGCAAATGCCATGTCCAATTTTAACCATTCAAAAGTCCATAAGTTTGGAATTTGGTTAAAATTTTCAAGGAAAGGTTTTCATATACAAGTTTGTTAATTCATATTATTACAAATCATTTGAAACAAAATGAAATATAAATATTTCAATTTCTTTTACAAAATCTGGTGACCATCCTTGGGAATCAAATGAAGGTTGAAATTTGGTTCAAGTTGGGTTGTACTTGTATGTTTTAGGTTGTAGTGAGAAAAAGTTTTCATGATTAATCTTGTAAATAGTTTCAATTGAATTTTCAAATCGTGTCAATACATGTTTAATAATGATTTGGTCTAAGTTGTAGGGGAAAACACATCTAAATTGCTTACCAACACCTCTTCACAACAAAAAAATCAACCCATGAACTTGAAATCAAACTTAAAATTATACACTAAATTTGTTTTCAAATATGGTTGCCAAATTTGGTAAAAGGGGCATCATACCCTTCCATTTCCTCTTGACTTCTCTTAAACTTTTGATTTATTTTTATTAACCCATAAACCCAAAATAAACAAGTCCTTGGTTGAATGAATAGATCTAGTGAACAAATCCAAACATGTTCATGCAACTTATTGATGTATCAAGGCTCAACAATTTCAAAGATCTAATGTAGAATGTAAAAATAAAATAAAATAAATTTTTGAGCCTTATTCTTCAAAGCATAATCAAGAAAAAAGAATATAAAGGTGTGTTCCTCCCATATGAAGTTCACATAATTAAGCACTAATTTTGGATGATTGTTCCACCACTAATTCAGTCATTTCCACACCATAACCCTCTCATATTTGGCTTATCATATCACCACATTTCTATCAATGGTCACATGTGGAAATTGAATGTTTTTATATTTCCAAGAAACACCACACACATTTAAATTCAATTTTGGTCACATCTATATATTAAGATAGGTGTTTGTTTTGTTTTATTTATGAACATGCCTTAACCCTCCCAAATTGTGGGCCCTTTGCTACACTATTGTTACTATCAAAAAGCCCTTGGTGAAACAATGTGCACATTTTTCATTTTGCAATTTTTGGAACAACAAAACAAAGGTTATTGAATTTAAAATGATTTTTTCCATCGGAATTGCAGTTGGGTGTTTTGGGAAGTCATGTACATCGTGAAGCTTCAAGAAATATTTGTTTCAAAATGTCTTTTATGTTATATTTCTTCATAGATGTTTTCACAATTGGTTCTCTTGAATGGCCCTATCCCTCAAAGCCTCAAGGAAATGTTCTTGAAAGTTGTCCCAAAGTTGTATCCTTTAAAGCTTTGAAGATAATCAAATTGGGCCACAACACAAGGGCCCACTAATCAAATTGAAGAAAAGGTTAATCCTCTTAAAAGATTTATCTTTGGGATTGATGTAGTTTTGTAAATTTATTGATGTAATGAATATACAATTTTAATAAAAAAAATCAATAGGTGAATATGGAATAAATCATGTTATGTAATTAGTGGAACTAGAAACAATTTCATGGAAAATCTATACAATCATGGAATTTTGTTTTGATATTGTAGAATTCAAACACCAACACATATATGGAACCAAAATTTAGGTCACACACATATATATTGAGATAAATGTTTGTTTTATTTTGTCAACATGCATTGACCCTCCCAAACCATGGGGTCCCTTGCTACATTTTTGGTACTATCACTATAAGAAATCATGGTTTATTTTATTGGAAAATTGAACCAAGAACAATCATTTTGACATTTGGTCAATTTGACAACTTAGTCATATTGGACAAGTTGATTTGAACTCATCCAACTTGATTAATGTTTTTTTTGACTAACCATCAAATGGTCTTTTTGATTAATCAAATTGGACAAAAAATTGGGTAGCCAAAAAAAAAAAAAAAAAAAAAAAAAAAAAAAAAAAAAAAAAAAAAA
>Ga0116231_10000958_pt1 | contig 56146 bp, 38 predicted proteins | sample S1TSphgellanicum_2_FD_89695 | JGI IMG/M metagenome (GOLD analysis project Ga0116231, IMG submission 89695) | Host-associated microbial communities from peat moss isolated from Minnesota, USA - S1T2_Fd - Sphagnum magellanicum MG | ecosystem: Host-associated > Plants > Peat moss > Unclassified...
AAAAAAAAAAAAAAAACTGGGTTGGGGGGGGGGGTGGGGTCCATAACATATATTTTGGAATTTGGAAGGGTATTGCATAGCCCTAGCAAAATCTAGAAGGCAAGCATTACCCACATCATTTTGTGATAATATCACAAACCATGAAACAAAAGAATGTTTTTTAAAGTACTTATTCCATGTTCACTATATGATGCTAGACATATTAATTCAAGAAAATGAAGGTATTGTAAAGTTCTTCACATTGATGTTAAAAGGTTTACTTGAACAAGGTTATGGAGTTTAAATGCAATACTTGTATCATTTTGGGATATTTGCATTCACCTTGAAACTTGAAGGGGTATTACATAGTCATAGCAAAACCTAGAGTCCCAAGCAAGACCTTTCTTGGTTCGTCATTCAAGTAAGATGTTTTCAACATAAGTTTTTTTTTTTACAGTTCCATTTTTGTTTGTAACCAGGATGCAGAGATGAATTTTTTATGAAGAAGGCCAAACAACAATAGTGTTCAAAGAACACCCTGACACTTTTCATACTTATGGTGACACATTGACCTTTTGAAATTCTTTTAGCTAGAAACCCTTTGCATGTGCAAATTTGCAAAAACATTTGTAAAAATGGAAAGTAAGTTGAGTGAATTTGGAATGGGTTACCCTGAATGTAGGTATTGAGTGAGACCCTAAGGCTGTGAAGTTTCATGTAGTGGCTCCCAAGAGAAGCCAACAATGACATAGACATCAATGGTGCATTTTTCTTTTGTCCTTTGATTTATGTTTTGTCTTTTTGTCTCCAAAACTTGCCTTCATATTTGACATGGATTGGCAAGTTAGAGATTTATTTCATAATCCATTTTTTGGTAACCAAATACAAGTAGCACTTCACCTTCTTAATTACAACTACATAAACTACAAAATATTTGCATCATGTGCCAAGTTTGATGGGTAAACATGGACTCACAAGATTCACCATGGCCCAGACTTGGGGGAAGTTACCACCTTCCCCCTTATAGTATTCTCTATGCCTAGCCACAGGCCTTGCACCCAAATGTCATTTTGTCAGGGGACTCCCAAGTTGGGAGTCCCGAAATTCTTGAAATGGGGATTCTCACAACTTTGGAAGCCCATAACTTTTTTGTGAAAACCTCCGATTAAGGTGAGGTACAAAACAAAGTTGTAGTTCTTGTCAAGAGTTTTCCAACAATATGTGGCACGCCACCTACATGCAAGTAATTTTGGCGATTCTTGACTTTTACTAGTCAGGAGTCAAATGGGCAATTTGACTCCCGGCCCTTCTTTTGGTCATAATTTATATTTTAAGTATCCAAATGGATCATGGGAGCCCATTTTTAATATCTACGTCTCAAGAGCTTTCTTATGCCATAAGGAACTCTTCAATCCAATGAATTTTAACCCCTACAATTGCCTTCTGAAAATTTGGGAGTCCATCGGGAATTCCCAAAGTGGGAACCCACTTAAAAGTGTGTGGGTTCATTCCTTCACACTTTCCTACACTCTTCAGAGCATGAAATGTGACACTCGAGCTTCATTCTTGGCCTGCACCTTTGCAAGCTCTTGTTTTGATCGTAAGCCCAAAGTTAAGGTTGTGACATCTATTGTCCCAAGAACTTTCACAATGATATTAGATGGTGAGGTGATTATGGAGAAGAGCTTGTCGTCAACCTTGAGTTCATTATCAATTGAAAATGTAGTCCATTTAGTTGTAAAATAGCTCTTGGAATTTTAAAAATAGGCACGCCACCCAAACTTTACTCGCCATTCTTTGCCACTTGGATGTGTCATATTTACACCTTTTTAAAGAAAACTTCGATGTTGTTGCATGAATCAACATGGAATCTCTTGCAAATCAAGCAATATTCTTGTTAGCATTAAAGTGAGTAACATTCATCTTCTTGATTGTTTTGAAGCTCTTCATGTAAGTTCAAACATGATTAACATTTGTAAACCCAATTGTCTAATATTTTTTTAATTCATGGTTTTGATTTGTCATCATCAACATGTCCAAAGATTATTCATTAGATATGACAAGTTCCTTGCAAAAGAATATATATTATAGGAAACCAATTATTTTATGAAAGTTTGAAACATAAAGCATAAACTAAAATAGTTTCTCATCATTTCTTTAGACCTAGAGGTCCTACTGTTGACCTCATCAGCATTGCAACTTTGTGTTCTTGCTTGTTGAACATGAGGTTGATCAAAGGCCAGAGATGGTACTATTTCCTTCTATGGAAATACATATGGTTGTTTGTGTTTTTGGCCACAAACCTTGTTTTCCTTTTTGCTTCCTTCGGTTCCATCAAACATACATGTGAAATTTCAAATGTGCCCTAAAGGAGATGATGAAATGGTCACCTTTCTCCAATCTTGTAACATGAATGACATCTTGCCAACCTTGCTCAAAAAAAACTTTGGAATAGGTTGCTTTTTTTATAACCTTTAGATGAACCAACAATAATCAATTAGTTGGTAGCCTAAGGTGAATGTTTTCTCCAAACCTATGTCCACATTCTTGCAAAAAGATTACATGGATCTGCTACAAGGATCTAACAACATCCCTTCCTTTATGGTGAAGTGATTGGAAATAAGGATTTCTTGCATCTTTTTGATAACATCCTCCATCCTCATGGTGGACTAAATCATTTGAAAACTAACCCAAGGGTGAATGAATGCTCAATATTTGTAAGGAAAGTAATGTATAACAACTTTGAAAGAGAAAATAATTCACAACTTTAAAACATTGCCTCAATGCACCATCCATCCACGTTGGGGTTGGGAGTTTGCATAGGGGTCAAAGAGCCAAGGACTTTCTTCTTTGCCCCACTTACCTCTTCCATCAAATGTTTAATTAAAAATTCTACCAAGTTAAAATAATTATGCAAACATTATATTTCTAGAAATGAAGAAAAATAAAAATTTCACACATTATTAAACTAAGCATATCATCATTTAGTACATTGTAACTAAAGTTTACATAGAATCAATTTATGGGGACTAAACTTACATAATATTAGTAACTTATATTTCAAATTTCAGTTAAAATATTTCAATTTACATTGAAATAATATTCAATTACATGCATTAATAAAATATACAATGTTCATAATTTATCTTTTGGAAATTTTAATTTTCATTAAAAATAAATCTTACAAAAAATTTGCACTATACATAACAATGGGTTTATAGATGTAATTAAAATTATATATATAATCAATTTTTATCCTATTTTAAATAAATATGAAGATATATATATATATATATATATATATATATATATAATAATTATATAATATCATTAATTATATATAATGTATTACTCGATGTGTTATAAATAACAATATCTTTAAACCAATATTTAAGTTAATATTATACATCATAAAAAATAAAATTTACATAAGGATTTTTTTTAATATCTTTATAAAATATAAAATATTATTGTCCTATTATATAATTATTTCAAGCTAGAAATTAAGGTTTAATGTCCAAAAAGTTTTTAATAAATTTTCAATTATACATAAGATTAATATATCGGAGAGACCTTTATTATTGTTATGTGAACCATTAAAAAGAGTAGAAAATCATGTGCTTTAATTAATTTTTTAAAAAAATCATTAACTTCTTATTAAATTAGAAATTTTATGTTTTTATTTTTTGAAATGAGTTTACAACTTTAAAAAGGAAAGACATAAATATGTACATCATTGAAAAAATGTTAAACATGAATTTTTAATTTTTTGATTTTGAAAAATTCTGAATTCTAACATTAATTAGTAAATTTTACATTAACTTTGAACCCTTGTACCATCAATGTGACCAATTTTGCATTACACTCATTTTTATATATGTTAAATCATATTGTAAGGTGAATAAATAATTTTGAAAACATGAATTTGATGGTATATTGGTGGGGAATCAAATATTTTATAAAAAGAATTATGTTTCATGGTGATTGCAAATATCCCATGATGATGCAGGTATTGCATTTAAACTCCATAACCTTTGTTCAAGTGACCTTATACCATTAATGTGAAGAACTTTGCAATACTTTCATTTACTTGAATCAATATGTAGGGCATGTTATATTGAGCATAAAGTAAATATTTTAAAAAATATCCTTTTGTTTCATGGTTTAAGATATTATCGCAATATGATGCAAGTATTGCTTTTCTTTTAGGTTTTGGTATGGCTATGCATTACCCTTACAAGTTTGAAAATTTATGTTATGGAGCCCAATTTATTTCTAAGATAACTTATAAGGGGTATTGGAGGTGTATTGTGTAGTTTTGAGCATGAGGAATACCCCTCCATTAGTGTAGACCCATGGTTTTTAATTACTGAATATTTTAATGACGATATTGGTTTCCTTGGAGGTTTTGGTAAGGCTATGCAATACTCTTCCATGTGTTAAAATATATGTTATGGAGCCCAATATATTTTGGGATACTTTGAGAGGGGTATTGCATGTTCATTGAATCTTTTTGATATGAATAATACCCCTTTAATAGCCTAGACCAAAATAGTTTAGCCCATGGTGTTTATATTGTAGCCCATTGAAGGTATTGCATCCCTTCTAAGTGTTGGTAGGGGTTTAAGTTTCAAAATATTTGTTATGGAGCCCAATGTATATCTAGGATACCTTGTAAGGGGTATTGTAGGTGTATTGAGTAATTTTGGGCATGAACAATACCCCTCAACGTGCCAAAAGATATGTTATGGAACCCAATGTATTTTTGGGATACCTTGAGAGGGATATTGCATGTTCATTGAATATATTTGGGCATGAATAATACCCTTCTAATAACCTATACCAAAATAATTTAGCCCATGCTTTTTATAGTGTAGCCCAATGAGGGTAATGCATCCCTTCTAGGTTTTGGTAGGGTTATGCAATATTCCTCCAAGTTTCAAAAGATATGTTATGAAGCCCAATGTATTTTTGGGATACCCTGCGTGGTGTATTGCAAGTGTATTGAGTATTTTTGGGCATGAACAATACCCCTCTAAAATCAACGTAGACCTTTGGTGTTTAATAATAGAATACCTTAATGAAGGTGTTGGTTTCCTTGTAGGGCTATGCAATACCCTGTCACATGTCAAAAGATATGTTATGGAGCCCAATGTATTTTTGGGATACCTCGAGAAGGGTATTGCAAATGTATTGAATAATTTTGGGCATGAACAATAGCTTAGACCAAAATAATTCAGCCTATGGTGTTTATAGTGTAGTGCAATGAAAATATTGAGATCCTTTTAGATTTTGGTAGGGCTATGCATTAACCCTTCACGTGTCAAAAGATATGTTATGGAGCCTAATGTATTTTTAGGATACTTTGAAAGGGGTATTGTTGTGTGGCCTAATGATAGTATTGTTGTGTAACTCGATGAGGGTATTATAGTTTAGCCCAATGATGATATTGCATTCCTTCTAGGTTTTGGTAGGGTTATGCAATACCTTTCGAACTATCAAAAGATATGATATGAAACCCAAACTATTTTAGGGGATGTAGGATGGGGTTTGCACATTCATTGAATATTTTGCTTTATGAACCTAAGTACAACATGCATTAAATGTGTCTAAATTGAACTAAACCTCCATATCACTTTAATTATCCACTTAATTTACAATACCCTCACCAAAAAAATTCTCTAAGCAAAACTTGCAATACTTTTATATAGGGGGTGTTAAATATTTTAATCATCCCTTTATTTATTTTGTTTGAATGAACAAGAGCAAGTTCCATGTAATACCTTCATTTTATTCTTTCCTCATCATTGTCGACCATTGGGGGTCTATTGCAATGGCAACCATGTAGGTAAGTGTAGCCATGTAGGTGGGGTTCGACAAGTACCTACTTTAAATGTTGGTAGGTAGGTTGGTGGTAGGGTGGGTAGATGAGTGGGGATGAAAGTAGCACATTTTAAATTTATACGTGATTAGGTAGATGGGGAAGAGTCTACTTTTTATTTAAATATATAGGTGAGTAGGTCGGTGGGGGACAGTGAGGGATAGTAGGTGGGTGGGTGGGAAGAGTTTCAAAAGCCAAAAAAAAAAGCAAAAAAAAAAAACCAGGTTGGGGGCGGGGAGAAAATAAAGTTCCAAAAGAAAAAACTGAGATCAGGGCTGAGAAAGGGCAAAGAAAAAAAGTTAACCTGGGATGGCACAGGGATAGAAAACAGAATCCGATCACTGCACCATCCATCCACGTTGGTGCACTGGTGGGTGCTGGTTCACTCTAGCCCTCTTGTCCATTGAGTAGTTTTCCATAACACACTCTTCTGAAGCTACCTTCTCCAAGGATTTGGTTGAATTTGTTGGTCATAGCAATCACGTTGGCCAATGAATACTCTAGTGCAACATTTGGCCCAGCTGGGTGTTCTGATCCTTGCCCTTTACCAAAAAGTATAAATGCAATTAAGAATGAAATGTTAAGTAATCACCAAGATGAAACCAATTCAGAAAATATTAGAAATCATATATGCAAATAATATATATAATATATTATTAAGAAATAATCAAGAAGATGAAACCAATTCAAAATCAACTCAAGTTCATCATGTGTGAACTCAATGTTCTCTAAATAAAATGTTTTTAGACTATACTTCAAACATAAATTTTCATCACAATGGTTTGATTTTCAATATTGCAAGCAACTTGAAATTGAATTTTGTTTTTAGGGTCTAAGGTCAATGTGGTGGAATAAACACCAATGGTCACAATTGTACCTTTTTTCAAAATTTTGATTTTCAATTGAACCAGTAATCATATCAGAACATCCACATGTTTTGCCAAAAGAAAATGGAGAAGAAATTTTCATTTTAGAATAAAAGTTAATTTGGAAAGACAGAAAGCTAAGATAAATAAACCCACAAATCTAATCCTCCTCCTAATCTGGTTGAGTGTTTATAACGAAAAAACATAAATGAATACCAGAGTTATTGTGTCTGTCACAAACAAACCCCCAACCACACCTTTAACAATGGCTGGTACATTGTTGTTGTGATGCATACTACTGTTTTGCCCATTACCCATGGGCATCCACTAGCCACATCCCAAAATAGTGGGGTTTCCAAATTCTCTACAGTATCATCACAGAGATACTCACAAATCAAAATGTACCAATGGAAGAATTGAGGTCAATAATTAGTTGTACTTTGTAACTTTGAACCAAAAATTTAAAAAACATGAAAATTTGATACAAAAATTCTGCAAGATCCGATGTTGATATCTTGGCATAACAGTAATTCGAAACTTTAAATATTACAGATGGGAGGTATCCTGTGAGGTCTACTTGGTCTGTACTAGTGTTGGCCAGTTATTGTTTTTTTAACCAGCTTGGTAGGTTATCAGAAAAAATCAAAAAAAATTAAAACTATGGATTATCAATATCAAAGTAATACTCTCAATTATCAACAATCGTTAAGCTCTTTCCAAGATAAGATTTTAGTAAGGACAAGATTTGCACCAAGCAACTTTGGATCACATTTTGCTAGAATAATTGTAGTTGAATTCAAGGGTGCAACCATTGATTGGGCAACTTTTGTTGCTCACACCATGGATGAAAATTTATATTGAAGGAGGCCAAACTATAAACAACAAGGGTCAAAGTCAAGTCAAATGAAACTGATGGGAAAACTTTAATTATGCCATTGTAAAAACCATCATTACTTGAAATTTTGATAATGGATTTTCAACAAAGGAACTTGTGATTGGGTCAAAATTGGTTAAGAGGAGCCATTCCAAGATGTAATCATTGCCTAGTTTTCATTGTGGTACCGGTTACTTTAGTTGATGTTGAAAGTTTTGACTAAATTTGTACAACAATAATTTTAATGTATTATGAGAACAATTGACAAAATTTGAAATGAATTCAGTAAATATTTAATATTCAAAAGCACTTTTTTAAAAATGTAACTAAAAGTTTTCATTAATTAAAAAATAAAATTAGAAGATTTTAAGTTATGTGAAAACAACATTTTTATGAGAACTTTTGTATGTACATGATTTTTACATTATAATATAATGTAACATTGTTTTGGGTCATAAGAATTAAAACAATTTGAAAGTCAATTTATATCATGATTTTAAGCATATTTTATTTTTAAGGACATGATCCTTAGTTATATTTTAAGTGCCCAAATGGGTCATGCGAGCCCATTTTAAAAATCTACGTTTCTAAGAGATTTTTAACAATATAAGGAACTCTTCAATCTAATGACTTTTGACCCCTACAATTGCCCTCTAAAAATTCAAGAGTCCATCGAGACTACAACTCTCAAAGTGGAAGTTCATTTGGGAATACGGGGATTCATTCTCTCACATTTCCTACACTTTTGAGAGCATGAAATGTGACTCTCGAACTTCATTCTTGGCCCGCACCTTTGTCAACCCTTGCTTTGGTCACGAACCCAAGGTTAGGGTTATGACATGTAACAATTCTAAGCTTGTTTATGCAAGAAACTTGGTTTAAAAACCACAAATATTTTAATCATGATGTTCAAAGAACTTGAATTATAGGAGATTTACTTTTTGAAAGTGATTTACCATACCAAGTGATAATTAATTAACATAACATGGGGTTTACATTTTGGTTAGAATTTGGAGGTGTATAACATAAACATATGACAACTCAAGACTTACAACAATCAAATTGGTTCTCATAAGAAATAATAAGGATTGAATGTGGAAGAGTTGTCAATAAGCCAAGTTTGAAAAAAAAGGAAAATTTTGCAAATGATGGTGCATTGTTAATGGGCTTAGATCCAAATAAAGATATTACAAAAAACTCAACGAAACATTTTCATAGGGATTTTCATAGATTTTTTTAAGTGTACCAAAGAAAGACATACACAAACAAAAAAAGAGATAAACATAAGAAAAATATAGTTTTGAAAAATAATTTTATGAAATAATGTTTGGTTTTCAACAAGTGCAAACAAAATTAATGATTCAATATCCTTGGAAAGTATGGTTTGCAAAACAATCAAGGTATTACACCTACCATTTATCATTAATGATTACGATTATCTAAACAACAAAACAAGACCATAACGAAAACATGTGCAAAATTACAAGGGGTGGAACTCACCTAAAATAAGTTGTTAATGAAACTCATGGAATAATGTTAAGAGTTACAAGATGACGATGATGCCACCACCTACAGTTGTGAAAATTGTAAACAAAGAGGAACAACATGGGCAGAAACTCATATAAGCCTTAATTAAACCTTGTTTTGCAAGATTATATTGAAGGGAATTATAAAACAATCACAAGAAAGATGAATGCAAAATGACAAAAAATGGTGAGTTAAAAAGAAAAAATTCATTTAAAATAAGGTGATAGAGTTTGTAACAACACAAAAAGTTGCAAGATGATGACAACACCACTAATTGCACTTACAAACAACTTAGACAAAGAGGAAAAAAATTCAAGAACTTATAAGACCACAATGAAAAGGGTCTTGCAAAATACCATTCCTTCATAATTTACTTTTCTTCTTTTCTACTTACTTAGGTGAAAACACATTATGATAATTTTTTTAATGTAATGACATTGTATTGTTTTCCTAAGTGATGTGTCTTTGAACCTAACCACGTCAAAGTTAAGGAGTTTCACAATGTTTTTGCATATTATGGTAAGGCGTTATTCAAGCAAAAGAAATATATATGTATATTTATGTTATGGTGGGTTTTAATACATTTGTACGAAAAATATACATGTAATTATGTAAATTGAAAAATATAAACATGTTTCGAAATTGATTGAAATGAACCATGTTTGTGAATCATGTGAAAATTTTGATCATAATTTTTTAACAATTAGGTTGTTTCAAGGCAATATTAATGTATATGGTAAATTGAAAATTTAACAAATAATCATTTTTGAAATGAAAAATGACAAGCATTTTGAATTTGGCCAACACATAAAATTCATTTCAAATGTTTATTTGAATGATTAATAAACCCAAATGCTTGTGCAATTGGAAATGACATTATATATATAATATATATATTTTAATAAAAATACCCAAAATGACAAGTGTAAAAAAGAACATCATGTCAATTTGGACCCACCATTTGTGATTGGGGTGTTATTTTGACTAGCAAAGTAGGAGACTATTTGATTAATCATTTTGGTTGGCACGTAGTGGACCATTTAACTAGTCAAATTTCTACCCAAATTTAAATCATTTTTTCTAGATTATTGTTTTTAGATAGTTTGTAAAATAGGTAAATAGTAAATAGGTTTAAGTAGGTCGTGAAAAAAAAGTAGGTAGGTATATGGTAAGCCTAGTTTAACTTAACTACCTTGGTCTAACCTACCTACCTTATTCCCTTATGCATGCACATAGGTTACAAGTAGAAACTTTCACCTACACAATGATAAACCAAATTTTTCCTAATGGACTACACCTTCACAAGGTGGCAATATTTGTCAAATTTTTTATTTGACATGTTTATTTCACATCATTATTTATTTATGTAAATAATGAAAATAAGTCATAATAGTAAATATATTAAAGGTACATTAGTAAATAGGTTACAAGATGATATGATAGGTAGGTAGAGGAGGTAAAAAAAAGGTAAATAGGTACATAAAAGATATGAAGTAATTATGTAGGTAAATAAACCAATATAAGGTAAATAAACCCAACCTACCTATTTAGCCTGAATAACAAATAAATATGTAAGTAAGTAGGCTAGCCTACCTCCTATTGACTTAGGTAATAAGTAAACAAATAGGTCGATACATTTAAATAGGTAGCACGTAGTTAGACTTACTAAGCTATTTATTTAACTTATGTGATAAATAGGTAGAGACTTAAATAAGTAAATAGGCCTTGGTTATATATATATTTTAGATTTATATCTATTTAACCAAGATAATAATTAGGTACATAAGTAGGCCTAAATACATACATTGGTAGGTACACTTAGAATACTTACTTAGTTTAGGTAATAGTTAATTAATTTGGTCCATTAATTAGCATAGGATATTCAATTTAACAAGAAAATCATTGATTATTTTGACTAAACATGTCATTTTGCTTTGTTTAATTTGACTAAATGTCCCATTTGATTAAAACTCATCAAACATTTTGATCAAAATGGTAATTTTTTTTGTTTAATTTGATGAATAGTCAAATAGGCCATCTTGATAAATCCATTACTCCAAAATACACATCTCTTTCAAGCCACAAGTCTCTAGTCAAAATGAACATCTATCTATCAACAAAGGTAGTTTGCTTTGTTTTGTAATTATGAGATCCATCAAATCATGATGCTTAGATTGTGTTCTTGGTGTCTTTGGAAAGCTCTCAATGAGGAGGGGTGCATGGGCTTGGTTCCATGACATTTCAACTTGTAGTGCAAAAGTTTTTGAATATTGAAAGATTTTTTCATTAAAAATTAAATTAAATTGTAGCTGAAAATTTCGGAGCAACTGGAATGTGCCTTTGGTGTTGTTGGAAAGATCTTGATGAGCAGGATTTAATGGAATTTATTTGCTAGGATTTGGATTCAGAAGGTGGGAGATATGGATTTTTAAATGATTTTTGCCACTGAAAATTCAAATAAACTCCAAAAAACTAGGTTTTGGAAGGAAAAAATCCATTGAGGACGTGGACAAGTTCATACTTGGGCCAATGGCACAGACCACACTAGTAGGTATTCATTAGTTAAGATGAATAAGATAGTCAACTTGAACAATTTTTTAAAAATCCATAAATTGTAATAGTGTGAAAAATCAATTTATTATATCTGTGCATTTTATAAATATACCCATGAATTTTCAGATATGAATAAATATATTTTTTTCAAATAACATTAAATAACATTATCCTTGTGAAAACCATAATTATGAGGCCCAAACACCAAAAGTTCAACTCAAAAGCAACTAAACCCTGATTTCGTCAAAACTGGGTACAAAACAAGAAATCAACATGGAAACAGTATACTAAGGAAAAAGGGGGAGGGGAGAGAAAACTAGTTTTCTCACCTAAATTGGTCCTCAGGGGACTAGTTTCAATTCACCCCCAGTTTTGAATTTGCATTACTACCTGCGCCTTGACTGCTGGCTCTTATTCTTCATAAGATCTTCATAAGAACCTCCAAATCTTCTGAACTTATAGATACCCAGTTCCATGGAACGGCACCCAATTGCGCCCACTTTACCCGGGTGGATTAATGGATGCACTCAAATTGGGGTTTAAACTGGGGGCTATTAGAGGGTCAAACTAGGGCCCAAAGACGGGGCGACTTTACCGAAAATACCGTTCAGCACCGCAAGCATGGGGAGAGTTTGGGGAGCTTCGCGAGGTTTAGGGTTTGCATGCCGCTCAGCAACGCTGCTCGAGTGAGGATTTGCTCCTGCAGCCCGCGAAGCATTTCACGATCATCGTTAAGAACAGGAGGAGTTATGGGAGTGTTCGGATAGAGAGTATTCTGTTCCTTCTTTCCATGGTTTTTTTTTTCCTTCAATCGGAGGGGAGTTTTTGTTTTCAACTGACTGTAGTACGCAGTTGCTGAAGCTTGCGGCAGCAAACAAGAGGAGGCTTTGGCCGAGTGCACAGGTATGAAGCTCCTGTGTTGTTAGGTTTTATCCGTGACATTCTGGGAGGTTTTGTTTGTTCCAGCTCGCGTGTCTTTTTTTCTTGAAGAGAGGAGGTTTTTTTTCTTTCCTTTTTGTTTGGCTGCGGGCATTGGGTGGGTGTGTGTGTGTGTGTGTGTGTGTGTGGGAGGGTAGTTTGTGGTTGCGAGGTTTGGGAATGAGAATAACCTGGAAGTAGATTCCATTTGTACCCAGGGCACAGCAGCAGCAGGAGCAGCAGCAACAGAAAGAGAAGAAGAAGAACAGTAACAAAAATCTGAAGTAGATTTTGTCTCGGGAAATTTGCAACTGGAATCCAGTTTCAACCACGCACTGCGCTGCTGCTGTTGCTGCTAACTTTCTGGTTTGATGCAGTTTACCGTTGGCAGGTAGGATTTGGATTTTCTCTTCTTCTTAGGATATCTTCTTCTTCTTTCTGTCTTGAATTTTTTCTTGTCTGTCTTCTTTGAGCTCGGAAGTGAACAGCAATCAGGCCATGACAGAATCTTTCTTGGCATTCCATGTAGGTGGTTTCACTGTTAGGGTTTGGAGAGCTTTCACCAGAGACATTTTGTGGGAAAGATTCCTGGACATTTGGTGGGAAGAATAATTCCCATGATGAGTTTCATGACATCACTCAGCTGCTGCCCACCGGCTTGATTTGCATGTTGCTGGACTATGGTAATCCTGCACACACAAAGTCCAAAGCATACTATTGTGAGCAAAAGGAAGTGGAAAACCTTCAGTGAAGAGGAAGAGACACATTCAGTCATTTCAGTGTGGCAATGGCACGTGCATGGTGGTCTGGCAGTCTGAGTCCAGCAATGGTGCTATGCACATCATCAATGGTATCCTATCTGCCAATTGGGAGATCTCCACTGTCTTTACACACCATGTCTACTCTGGTAAGCATCCTTGGGTGAAGGCAAGGAGATACATACCTACCTACCATTGCCATGTCTGCAAAAAAATGGCATTCTTTTTGTTTCTTTGGACCCCTCTGTTTACCAGAATCTATGTGTTCATTCATGTTGTGTGCTGTTTGCCCCTTTATGTGTTGCAGGGAATGCAAGTTTTGCCAACATCGCACTGGAGAAGCATCTCCTTGAGGAGATATGGAGACTGCCCTGGCAGCATGAGAGCAAGGGCTGTTGCTGGTGAGACCAGCATACATTTTGACATTTTTTACCATGCACAGCTTGGTTTGCAGAGTTGGGAATGCTCATCACACATTGGTGGATCTGAGTTCTGTTGCCCCATGTGTCTTATGCAGTAGACTCAGATTTTCCTGAAAAGAGGGATCTGGAGCAGCAAATGGAACAACCTACATCACGATTGACACATGAACAAGCAGACTCACCAATGGATACAGCGGTGACAAGTGTACTGCCTGGTTTCAAGTTCTTACATGCTACTGCTGTTGTGCATCCTGATGCTGTACTTGGAGAGGTAAATCACTGCTGCACTCTTGATTGATATATCCTTTTTTGGCCTGTCCAAAGTCAGATATTGTTACCAGATTTCTGTTTTTTTCTGATGGAGGGTCTCAAAGGCTAGAATGAAAGCAAAGCTCATCTAGTGGTGCACCTCATGGGGGAATGCAATTGTCATGAGGCCTTATGATCATGAAGTAGACATTGTTTTTGTCAAGTCCCTGCTAGTTTAATGATGTTGTTTTTGTGATGTTGTCGTATTTGTATAGGGGGTGGTCATAAGTGCATTCTGTACAGTGGGTCCTGGTGTGACACTAGGAAATGGCTGCAAGTTACATGCAGGCAGCCATATTTGTGGAAACACTACCCTTGGGGATCACTGCGAGGTGCTGAAGTGAGCATTCTTGGAAATTGGCATCTCTGATCTGTTTTATGGTGACCTTGACTGCTGGCATTTTTTGTATTGCTTGTTGCATTTGCTTTCATTTATTTCTTGCAGTTGCCTTCCATACTGGCTGACCAGAGAAGAATGAGTTGGCTTACATGTGGTCTGGTTAATACTGTTAGACAGTGGTGCAGTGGTTGGCTCAGATATCCCGGGTTGCACTGTTATTGGCCATAGAAATACTATTGGCTATAATGCTGTTGTTGGTGTCAAGTGCCAGGATATGAAGTATAAGGTTGTGATTCTCCTTATGACCCTGTGCCCTAAATGTAACTTTGGATCCAGTGCTGTGACAGTTGACAGTTTTTGACTTTGCATTTTTATTTGTGTCTGTTGGCCAGGTTGAATGCCCGAGCATAGTATTCCGTGTGAAATCGGCCTGCTAATTTAAATTGAGTGCTGCATTGTAATTGGACATTGATTCTGCAGGAGGGTGATGAGTGTTCACTTTACATTGGGAACAACAATGACATTCGAGAGTATGTCAGCATTCACCGATCTTCCAAACCAAATGATGATACCGTAAGTAGCGCATTGAAGTAAAATATTGATTGTGTTGTGGAAATGGCTCAATAATCAGTTATATGTGGTCTTTTTCCTCTTGGATGTATGGTATGGGATGATGTGGCATAACTTTTCAACAAACATGGGGCTGGAGATTTGTGGGTGCAGGTGATTGGTGATGATAATTTGATCATGGGGTCATGCCACATTGCTCATGATTGCAGGCTTGGGAATCACAACATCCTAGCTAATGGCACCTTATTGGGAGGTCATGTCATGGTGAAGGTTTGTCATATTGAGACCCCAGATTGTGGGTTGCTTTTGTGACAGGATTACAGAACCTGTTCTGTGACTACAACATTCTATTTTGTTGGGACACTTATGGAAATTAGTCACGTTGAGTTAGTTGTAATGTGTTTGATTAGGGCCAGAGAGCAGTAGCTGACAAATGGATGTGTGCATTGGGTATTTGTAGCTAATACAAGGTTCATTGGCTTCTGCTGAACCAGGACTATGTACATACCGGTGGGGCTGTGGCAGTTCATCAGTTTTGTCACATTGATTCATACTCCTTTCTTGCTGGTGGCTCCATGGTGAGCCCTAGTTGCTGCATTTCTCATGATACTTGTGTGATCCTGCCTTTCCTTCTCCTACAGCTCACTATTTGCAAAATAGTCAAGGGGGAGAGTGAATAGTGCAGAAAGTAAAGAGTAGTCACTATTTGCCAACTTGTGAACTGCACTGTGTTGATTTGGACCCGGGCATTTTTATTGTTTGCATTCAACAATATTATTGTATTTTGCATGTAGTAGGTTGACAGGGATGTGCCAATGTACATGATGGTGTCTGGAGATCGTGCTGAGTTACGAGGGTTGAATCTAGAGGGCCTGCGGCGGTGTGGTTTCTCTGATCTGGAGGTAAGGAAGTCCTTACTTCAATTACCTTACTATGTCAATTCAGGGGCATGCAAAACATATGCTTCACGATTTCCAGAGAATTGTGTGAATGCTGGCAAAAGGAGGGAGGATGCTTGCTAATTCAAATGGAATGCAGGTTAAGAGCATACGACGGACATACCAGAAGCTTTTCATGAACAGTGACACTGAGGCAGGAGGTCTCGAAGACAGACTTGCTACTCTGGTATGTCTTTTGACATTTCAAAAAGCAATTCTGTAGCAGTCCTGGAATATGTAGGAACACAATGACAGAACAAGAGCCATAACAGTATCTTCTCAATGCCCATCATTACTAAGTCATAAGAATTTCCTCAAAAAGTTTTTTGTTGCTGTATATCTGTCTGTATAAAAGATGGGATGTAATAATAATTGACATCTCTTTTTTGCAGGAGTTGAATGAAGAACTAGCACATGTGCCAGCTGTGGTGTCAATGCTAAAGTCTGTGCGTAACTGCTTTGGGGAGAAACGTAGAGGAATTTGCAAGTTCAGGCATTGGAGCTCTGTCTGATATGGTCCAACACTGGACTCTTGAGTACTATGAGCAATGATTTTACTCTTAGCAACACCCATGTGTCTGCCCTGCTTTATTTTAGGATTTGAGTTAGGAAGATTACATTGTCTATAATATTCAATTATGTAAGTCAATGCACAGGGTCATTTTTCCTCAAAAGGTGATGCAGCAGTGTATCTGGTGGAATGATTTTTATGTTTTTGGGTAGGCATCATCTTTGAGCATTTGGATAAGTTTGAAGGTAGTCTGCAGACAGACCAAACATGGAGAATATCTCTTTGTCTCTAGGGATGAAAAATTCGATGGAATTTATTGTGCATCAAGCTTGCTCCTCACCAAATGCTTTTCAAATGAAGAGATTTCTTGATTTTCATGAGGGTTATTTCATGGAACTCTAGCAAGGTGTGGCAAGATGCTGAGGAATTGAATGCGAATGAGTGAGAAATCGAAAGGCAAGATGTACGATATTTGTACTGTAGCCTTCATGGTGGTCAGGAAACAGTTTTTTGTTGGGTTCCAGTTCTGTAGCTAACGGTGGCACAGTTGCTTAATTTTCTACCCAACTACTGGGTTGCTGATGGGTGGGATTTTTTTGCAGGTTGTTACAAGGTAGGTAGTTAAAACCAGTGTTGGCTGGATATATATAAAAATCCGGTTATGCATCTGGATACGTTGGATATGGCTGAATCCATATCTGGAAATTTTAAAGTTCTGGATATCTGGCACCATACACCACTGCCATATGCGTCTTACATACACATTCTATGTGTAACTGTATCTGGTCGAATGACCTTTGATATGTAATTGCATCCAGCCCAGTAGGGTCTTGAATATGGCAGATATGCATTTAGGGTTTAGTTTAAGGTTAGGGTTTAGGCCTAGAACGCTAGAAGTTGGAACCCATCACATTCTCCTTCTGGTGATTTTCCCTTACACTTTTGCACACTGGACGATGATGCCGAAGCTTGGAGTAAAATTAGCTTTTAAATTTTAAGCTTGCATTCATTCAAGCTTTTTGTAAGTTGACTTTGTAAATCAATTGTTTTTTGCTATGAAAACTTGGTGGCCAGTTGGTTTTGTTACTGTGAGAATTCAGCGGCTGGTTGCTTATTTTCTACTCTGAGAGCTTCATGGCCAGTCACTTCTTTTTTGCTCTAAGAGCTTTGTGGCTGATCTCATTTTTTCTGCTCTAAGGGCTTCATGGCCGATTGCTTGTTTTCTGGGTTTTTTTGATGCTGGATGAATTGAGAGGTGTCAAAGTTTTGTTATTGCTCGATGACTTCTTGATGAGCTACAAAACTTGTATGTCTGTTTTGCTCCTCTGCGCTTTGTTGTTCTTGGTTTCTTTTGCTACTTAGGACTTGCTGGTTGTTTGGTGTCCGCTGCATTGACTTGTTGACAAATTACAATTGAACATCTGCTGTGCTCCTTTGGGTTTTGTTCCTGGTTTGTTTTGCTATTTGGCACTTGCTTGATGAATGGCGTTCGTTGCATCGACTTCTTTAGCTGCTCAACAATCTTCTGTAGCACTGCAGGTGCTATTAGAGGTAAACTTCAAGCTACATTGGTTTCTATTTTTTGTCTTTGGATTTAAGGTTCAAGGTTTTTGTTTTAGTTAATGCTTTGTTTGTGGTTTTGTGATTAAGTTGCAATGGTTGAAGAAGAGGAGTGTTATTTTGAGAGTGTTGGTGGAATTGATGAAAATATTCCATCAACTTCTCCTATTCATATGTTCTGTTTTGATTCATATGTCATCTTCATCTATCTCAGATGTTGAAAGTGTGCATTTGCAAGCTCCCAACATGTTAGATGATCATGTTTCATAGCTTGTTACTATAGAAACATAAGCTATGGTTTGGAAACCTCACAACCACTTACCAATATGATGGGGATTTTTTGTTGTTAATGGTTGGTTGCCTATGGATTTGGTGAAATTGCAAGTGTTGTAGTGTAAAATGTGTAGATCTGAGTAGGCATCTAATGATGTTTTGGCTCAAAGATCTACACTTTGCAAAGGTGTAATTAAGTTCAACAAAGCAAATGGTATTACTCCTATGACTATTCATGTGTAAATTGCACATTTGAGGTTATTTGTTCAAAAGAAACAACTCCTCAATGAAAAGGGGGTAGAATTTATTGCTCATGTTTGGCAATCTAGGAAGAAAAGAACAAGTCCATTTTGTTGTGTAATTATTGCATTTTTTGTTGTCACAAACCCTTAAAAAAAACTGATGAACAACCAAAACATCTTTTTGGAGGATTTGGTGTTGTATATTTGCAAGGGTTACATGCCCTTGTCCACTTGCACGAATGTTTGGCAAGCTTTGGAAGTTAATGTTACACCAATGCCTCCATGTTTTTTTTTTTTCTCAAGCTTTTATTGTGGAGAAAGTGTTGCTAGCCATTGTCAAGAAGACCATAGACCAGCATGTTTTACTAAATCTTGCATTTGCAACAATAGATTTTATTGATTTTGACTTATGGATGTTTCGTGGCAATGTGGATATTTTTGTTCTGATAATTCATTTCTTGAACGTCACTTGGGTGCCCATGCATGTTATTATCGAGTTGTTTGAAGTGAATGAAACAATTCGATAATCTATGGCTATATAACTACAAGTGTTGTTGGACAAATTTAGTCTATTGCATTAGGTTATTGCATTTGTAAAGGACAAAGACATTAATCTATTTGTTATGGCAACAACTTTGCATTCCCTTGTTGACTATGAACCTTTAAAGATCCTTAGGGTTTATGAGGGCACATGCTTTGGGCATGTGATGTCCAGGGCTTATCAATATGCAACAAATGATGACAATATATTTGTTGGGCTAAGAAATGTCAATGTGAAAAAAACTCAAAGTGGGTTATAGAAAATCATTATATGGACCAAAAAGTTTAGGAAAAGGAGGCAAGAAAGGGAACGGGCTTATTCGAAAAGTGGGATGTGACATCAAAAATTAAAAACTCCTATGAAACCCAAATTCACCAATAAGGTCATGTTTGAAAAAACCCTTGAATTTTGAAATGCCATCATTCTTTGTTATGGCAAGTAGAAATTTGTTGCTTTAAAACGAAGTTAACTTAAAGCCCAAGTTTGGGCTATTGCTGAAGTAATCATCTTTACGTTGAATCTTGTTATATCATCCAGTGTGATGAATCAAAGTAAGGGCCACTAGTTGTTGTTAGATGTTTTGACAATAGCCATTATCGTTACTATGTAAATGCAAATCGCACCATTGCAACTTTTTAGTGGGCTTGAAATGTCTGACCTATTTGAGGTTAAGATCCTCCTTCTGCACAATAATATGCAGGTGAAGGTGATAAAGGTAATCAAACCTTTTTTGGGATTTTTGAGATCTTTTGATGCAAGGTAGGCTTACAACATGATGGCTATCATATTGGATTCACATTTCAAGGTTTTGCACATTATGAAAATCTTGGTGGGATGTAGGAATGCAATCCGATTAACTTCTAAGTATGATGTCAAAGTTGTTCCTTTTTTGATAGTGTGTTCTAATTGATTAAACCTTACCACCATTACATCTTTTGTTGCAATTGATGTTACAAGACTGAAATTTGAAAAAAACATGTTTGCTGTGAGGGTTTTAATTAAGGAATCTTCTTGAGCATTAGTCATTGGAGAATTATCTTTGTTCAAGAGGCTTTCTATTATCTCATCTACATGTGCAAATCCACTAGCTTGGTGACGAATACATGAGGGCTGGTTTCCTAATGTGGCTTTCCCAAAACAAATTTTGGGAGTTCTAGGTTCCAAGATAGAAATTGAATGAGTTTTTAGTCTTGCTAGAGTGCTAACAGTTTTAAAACGCAATTGCTTGCAAGTGGAGAACATGGACTCGATTATCATTGTGGTGAAGAATTAGCTTGATGACCCACATGCCAATTGCAAACCACATTCAGACTTCAAGCAATATTTGAAAATAGAAAAATCTTTGGCAAAAGAGAATTACAATCTAATTGAAGAACATAGCTACAATTGGAGGTTGATGGTGTTTAATTTTGTTGGCTTGGGGTATGTTTGTGTTTTGTGTGGGTGAGGCAAGGTATATGTGCTACGATTGGGCAAAGTTTTTCATAGAAGTGGGGTTCAATTTCCTGACAAATTATTTTAAATTTGTTTATGTTGCTTTTGTTCTACAAAGTTAGACTATTGTTGTAAGTTTTTTATTAAAAAATATATTTCAAAATTTGATATGCATATTTTTTGTGCATATCCACCATGTTTTGAAAATTGAAAATAGGCATATACAGAATTGACAAAAGAATTCTTAAAAAATAAATGTGTAATTGACTATTGTAGTAAATTTGATTTAAAAAAAATCCATATCCTTCTTTGTCCTAAAAAATAAAATAAAATATATTGGTGTCCACAAGATAGGTGTAAAAGTTGATAACCAAACAACACTGGTTAAAACCAGCCCTTTACCCATGTATATAAACTATAAAACATCTATGTATGGAGTAATCACTTATTTTTCTACCTATCTACAAAAATACAAGACCTACTTCTTTCAAATGGGTTAATCCAAGGTGAAATTGAATATTAATTCTGTTTAAAGAGGTTCATCCAGACATGAGTTGTAATGGGCATCCAGTGGATGATGTGCTGGTGGGTGCAACTTCACTGTGACCTCAAACTGACAGGAATCTGACTCTCATTCATCCTTATCATCATCATCACTATTTTGCGCAAAGCTGGTGCTTCGAGTGCTGTGTGGAATTCTGACACCTCCCTTTCCCATGGCTCAATGTTGGCGGACTTTTGAGTCTCTTTTCAAAGATGGGTTCCATTTTGTAGTTTCCTGGTCGGTCCCCTCCGTTTCTCCGCCCTCACCCCTCCCTCAATGTTGGTGAACTTTCGATTCTCTTTGTAAGGATGGTCTTATTGTGTTTATTTGCTGTGGATAGGTTCATTTTGCAGTTTCCTGGAACGTAAAACCCACCGTCCCCCTGTTTGACCCCACCACAAAAATGCCTCACCCCTTTCGCAAGTCTTGCCACAAGGGTTCTCATTCTCTCAGTCTTCACTGGTTTGGGAAAATGTCTTTTCACACAATCTCTGTTTCAAACCCAACTTGAGAAATTTAAAAATAAAATAAAATTCCTAAATGTTTTTTTCTTGAAAGAAAGGCTTTTTTTAGAATCCCCCCCCAACACAACCTCTCTTGCATGTGATGTCACAAGGCATGACTTGGACACATACAAGATTTTAGGGCTTAATATAGGATATAATACACACCTCACACAGAAGGAAATCTTTTCAAAGGCATGAATGTAGCTTATCCACAGTGTTTTCTTTCTCAAAACAGGCGGTATACATGTCTCTATTGCATTCGCCAAAACAAATTTTCACAAGAGCATTGTCAACTAGATCACACATGGAAGATTTTAGGGCTTAATATAGGATATAATACACACCTCACATAGAAGGAAATATTTTCAAAGGCACAACCATAGCCTATCCAAAGTGTTTTTCTTTCTCAAAACAGGCGGTATACATGTCTCTATTGCATTGGCCAAAACAAATTTTCAGTTGTCAACTAGATCACAGAAAAGGAGGTGGAAGGTGATTACAAGGTGAAGGTTATGTGTAGGGTAAAGCCCTAGGTTGAGGGCATTACCAAAAATATGCATGAATAAGGAGGAGACAGCCTAGTGCAGGCCTGATTTTGGTAATGCCCTCAATCATGGGCTTACCCAACCTAAAGACCTGCTAGAAATTCAGTGGAAAAACTGAGGCGAAACAGGTGGAGGGACATTATGAAAAACGAAATGTCCTCCCCAAAATGGAGAAAATGAGGCAAACAGGAAGGGGGGCATTACGAAAAATAAAATGCCCTCCCTGCTCCTGGATGAAAAAATAAGCTTTATAAGGTTACCTTAAGATACACTGCAAAATTTCTGGCAGGTCATTACGAATGAAATGCACGGATGTGCCTGGAGTCAATACTTACTAATGAATGATAAATAAGTATGTAAAGCCTACGCAATCTTTAATGGACTAGGTAACCTGCGAGAGCACACAGGTTATGTTTGAATAGTGTCAAGTCATGAATGCTGAGACTATTCACATTAACCAGCACACTTGAGCTGGTTACCAAACATAACCTACAGTGTAGAGGTTTGAGAGTGACCCTGTAACCATCTCGTTTGTGGATGAAAAGTCAGTCCTGTGACCCAGGTTGTAGATGGATGAAAAAACATGTAACTCTACTCTCTTCTCTCAATGGATGAAAACTTGTAACCTTTTGTCTGTCTGGATGAAGTAAAGAAGAGGGAGAGGTTATGCATAGTGAGGAAGCAAGGAGAAGCACAAAAACCTCTCTACTGTGGGCTGTCTTGTGTATCTCGATCATACTGACCAACAATTTGTCAAGTGAGTGTTGTCAAGCTAGGTAACAGAAAAGGAGGAAAAGTGGATTACTAGGAAAGTGGATAGATGGAGGGATAGATTAACCTGAAATTAATGGTTAAAATCCAGTGATAAACAGAATTGTAAACTTTAAGCACTAATTATTAGAGTTTTTCATATAAAAGATTTGGAATATTTTCAAAAAAATTAGCAAAACTAGTCAAATTTACATTAGGAAAAAAAAAATTCCAAAAATTCCCAATTATTTTATTAGAAAAAAATTGTCCCAAAAAACCACTGATAAATAGGTCAATGATGCAAATGATTCAGCAAAAGTCTGTGCATGCCAGAATTTGTTGAGGTCACCAAGTAACAAATGTTGAAACAATGTCACGGGCACAAATTGTGACCTTCTATCAGCCCCAAATAAAAGGTTTACTACTGAACACACCCTTGACTTTTAAGTTTTATCAGTGTTTAGGCCCAAAGATAAACTAGACTCTGATGACTGCACATTGCTGCAAAGGTAGATTTTGAACTTGCAATATGATATCATAAAACATTGTTGATGACTTGTAGTGTTCTTTTGATGAAGCTATCCTCACTTTGAAAATGGGAAGAATTTTACCACATAAGGTTGCTGGTCACAGTTGGTCTAGGTCCTCCATTTGATTTCAACCAAAGCAATTGAAAAACATGACCTTAATTCATGATATTCATTATTGACAAAAGTAGATGGTAAATTCTTGACAAAGTTGTTTTCTAGATTGCTCCTACCCTTCAACGTTATATTGTGTTCATTCATTCTCCCTTGGATGCGTTTGTTGTGTTCGTTGTAAATTGTTTTGTGATTTCAAATTGATGATGCACATGAGCCTTTGTACATGGCACTCCTCTTATGACCTGAACAAATTATGTAGAATACAATTGCAATCGAATATGTTACTTGTATGAAATTTGTATTTGTTTTGATTTCTCAAGGAGTTCCTTAAAGGTCTTCTTCAAAATTTGAAAAAAAAATCCACCACATATCTACCTTGCTTATGTTTTCTTTTATAAAAATGTTCCACAAGATAATGTTGAGCCTCCTCCTTGAAGGGGTGACTATCCAAAATATCAAATGATGCCCCTTATCACCTAAAATGCATGGAGGAAAAAAATTGTTTAGCCGTTTAACAAGGTCTTGTATTGTGCATGTTTATATAAAGACAACCTTATCAAGATTTCACAATCATTGATTGACTTAAACAAACCCATATACCCATCTATAAACATTTTATTACAATCTACAATTGCATGGGGCTATGATGTTGTGCCCATTCATATTAAAATTATAATAATAATATATAAAGGCCATGCAAAGGCCCATGTGGGCTTTGCAATGGCAATGTGAGTTCCATCAATGGCTCCCTAAACACAAGGCAATCCATTCCACCTTTTAAATTTAAATTTAAATTTTCAACCCATCTTTTTTCATCATATTTAGTCTTAATAAAACAAGAAAACAAGGTGGTTGATATGGGTTTAACCCAATGACTAAGATTTGAACTTAAAAACCTACTAGCTATTGACAAACAATGGACATGCAAAAAAGAGGTTGCAAAAATTGCAATGGGTAGATATGGATTAATCTTTTGTGTAGAATTTGCAAATTGACCATCAAAGTCCAAAAGATGAATGCGGGCTTTTGTATAAGGACAAGCTGAAGTAGCTCAATGAAAATGGCAACACACCCAATTATGCCAAACATTTGTGGGTCATCCATAACAACAAAACAAAACTAGTAAGCAAAATGGCAATAGAACCATGTGATGTAATAAAAATTGTCACAAACCACTTGCGAAAACCTACCAAGAAATAACATCAAAATAAATAATACGAAAAACAACAAATCAAACTTGCATTGCAATTAAACAAGGTTTGAAACAAGAAAAAAAGAATTAAAAAGAAACGCAATGCATCAAGTAAAAGATAAAAAAATGAAAAATAATATAAATAAACAAACCAATAGTGAAACAAGTGAAAAGAAGTGACCAAAAAAAAAAAACACACATAGCTAGACGAATGTAAAAAGAAAATGCATAAACCTATAGTGCAAGTTCAATTCCAACTGCACAATAAACTCAACACAAATGTAGTGTGAACTCAATGAAATCCTACACTAAACACAAACAAATCAATTACAAGCATGAAGCATAAAGACAAAGCAAAGCACAAAAAATGAACCACAAAGAAATATTTACACGAACAAAGCATAAAGAGATTAATCACAAAGAAATATTTACAAGCACAAATCATAAAGAAAACAACTACAACCCATGCTTGACCCATAACATGTTTGCCAACAAAACATTGACATGGTAGTGGTGACATTGCCTTAAACCCTTGATTTTTGGGATTTAGATATCAAACTTGGCAATATTAGGGTTTTTAGTGTCTCTAAGCACAAAGCACAAAAAAACAACAACTACTACCGCAAAGAAAAGCAAAAGAACTAGAAGAGGGACCTAAGAAACATGTGGCGACATTTACCTTTGTCTTCATGTGTCACGAGGTAACACCATTGCACAAAGGCAAGGGTAAGTCAACAATAGCTTACCTTTTGCCCTCGGGTGTGGATTTTGACATAATTTTAACTTATCACTAGACTTTGTTAACCCTAATATTAACATTAAACTTGCTTGACCCTAATATTAAGACTCCTAACACTTACTATGCAAACACCAGGTGTGAATGAAATATAAAAGGCTAAGAATGAGGTGGTAAGTGAATTTGGGTTCCGCATTTTGGGAATGTCCCACACCCATTACCTACCATAAAACATAAGATTAATGTTATCATAAGCCTGAACATAGGTAGATAATGACATGGTAGGAGTAAGAGGGATCTTATGCCCACTATCCAAGGCTGGGAGGGACCTTATAATACCTACAAGTAGGCATGAGGTGGATCCCCCATTTAAATAGTGGGCATAAGATCTGGCTTCTTTTCTCAAGAGGGATATTCACGGATATAAAGTTCCCTCCCCATACACCAGGAAATTCCTCTGAATGCTTTACTGTCTAGTACTTAATACCGACAATGTGTTAAAATATGGTTAAAATAGAAGGGAAATGAAAGGGAGTGGAGACCCACTCCCTTTCATTTCCCTTCTATTTTAACCATATTAAATAATGTTGGAATGCCCCTAGTGGGTATGTCAAGTTCACGGAAGCCCACCTTAAGACGGAAGCCCACCTTAAGAGAGAAGCCATCTGGCTATATGTAGCTACTAGATTAGTAGCCAAACTAGGTCTGTCTGTATTGCCCATTACACACAAATAGACGGCTGGGGCCCACCTAGGAGTCCACCAAGTTGGGTGAGATGTTGTTCATCAAGTGCTAACAGGTTCTACCATGGTCGGGAGTTGTAACCGGTGTTTCCCATTGTCAATTCTCATCACAAAAATGTGTTTCCCACGGTTGATTTAGAAGTGGAACCAGCAGAAGATGGTTGCCACAAGGCAAGCCAAAATAGGTCTGTTGTATTGACCAGCCGGTTCAATGAAACAGGCCCAGTCCACTTAAGAGGAGACTATAAACCACATCCATCAAGTGGTACAAAGTTCTACCGAAGTCTGTTCTGGAGACTAACCAGTGTTACCCGCCATTGATTCACATCACAAGAGTGGTCTCCACCGTTGATTCAAATCACAAAAGTGTGTGGGATCCCCACCATTGAGTTACAAGTGGATCCAGCAGAACCAAAAGTGGAACAGTTGCAACAACTACTAACTACCTGTCCCACTTAGGGTTAACCCTTAAAATGGTGCATGAACAGGATACCAAAACCCAGTTACCTGTGGGTCAAGTTTCCATGGGCCTTTGAAAATCAGCCCCCAAAAAAACGATCATAGATATGCTAGGAAAATTAAAATAATTAAAATAATCCATAAATCAGCCCACCAGCCTGATCTTCGCCTTAGCCACCGGGCCTCCAATTTCCTGGACAGATCCCCCCCCCTCTTTGAACCCTCAAAATTCATCCGCGTACCACAATTGACGGCGGGGATGCTGCTAGTATGGCCCACTACCACCCTACGTTCTGAAAAGTGGCAGTTACGATTTAAGCTCTACAAAGAAAATTTATTTACTGCATTCTTAGTGGATGGTAAGAACGAAGAACCCTAACCCTCTAGTTTTTTTATAACCTGGGTTTGTATGAGTAGGCGTTTCCGAAGGGAAGGGGGGCGGCCAAGTAATACTCAACTATTATTAAATTTTAATCTTGTTTTGGGCCTTGTTTTCATACTTTGCACACCTTCCTGAAAGCTTCTGAAAATTTGAATCTAACTTTTTTAATGGGAAGTGGACGGTGGAGGGAACAGGAAAAAATCAGCCAATTGTCGATTGAGAACAACACCATAACTTGCTGAAGCGATTAAAGTTGGACATAACCAACTCGGTGACAGTGATGAGATAAAAGTTGGATATTACTTGGTGATGACACCAAATGTCGGAGAAACCTGGTTTCTTGGAAATTTAAACAGCAAGGGGGGAGTCACGGAATCCAGGTCCACAATTGTCAACACACAAACATTTTGGAGAAATTTCGAGGTCTGTAACCAAAAAAATATAGCCGTCACTTTTGCCATCGTGCTACATGCTCCACAATGGTACATATGTGGGTGCAGTCTCTTTTTTTTTTGGGGCCTAAAAATTATCAAAAGGTGACACAATTATCTCAGAAAATTCGGTTTAAAAACCTTTTTTGCACAAAAGCGACAAAAAATCAGTTTTTTTGGGAAGCGTCTCGCAACATATCCTTCTACCACCGGATACAGTTATGAGTTCCTTGAAATAATGTTGCCAGTTAAGGCGAAACTTCCCTCGGGATGCTCATCACCCTGGCTCCATCAAGGAGAATCATGGCCGTCCATGGTGGCCACTCATTGGTTATTATGCCTGGGAAGGTGGTGCTGAAAGGGCATTATGCCGTGGAACCTGAGGCTCTGCCTGCCCTTCCCAGGGCGTAATGCCCTGGGAGGACCTCAGGTTCAACCCTCACTTCCCAAGGCATAATGCCCTGTCAGTAACGCCCCCAGCTCGGCCCTCATCTTCCAGGCAGCGTTCTTTTTTGCTGGCGAAATTTTCCCAAAAAGCGAAATTAAAAATTAAAAATGTGAAAAAGGATTGTTTTTGAAGTTCTTAGTCACTAGAAGTGAGAAGAAGAAAGAAAAAAAATGGTCAGATTCGTTTGGTTTCATTGTGTAGCCAAAAATAATGAAGGATGATAAATGGTTTGTACTTCATTTCTGTTTCATATCCAGATTTGGCCGAATCTTCTAGGGATCATGATCACCCCCTATTCTACAGCTTTCATGTAACAATGATAGCCACTTTGGCTACGAACAAAAATTCCTTTTCACGAAAACACAGTTTCCAAGACAGCAGCAAGATTCTCATCTTTGTACTTATGCACACCTGGGGAGGAGGGACGTCAAATTTCAGGGATTTTACAAAAGCCTAAGACCATCTCCAACGGTGCTCCGTATGTAACTCTAGATAGTAAAATTAAATATCTAAGTTTAGCTCTTGTTTTTTTGGCAATTCCACTAATAAAACTGAAACTGCATATAGATGGGAGACTACTAATAGAAAACCACCTGCCAAAAATTCAGTGGAGAAACCGAGGTGGAAGACGAGGGGAGCATTATGAAAAACGAAATGCCCTCCCTGCTCCTGGATGAAAAGATATGCTTTATAAAGTTGTCACCAGACACACTAGAACATTTGTGGCAGGTCATTCCAAATAGTGATCCATTCTTAGTGTGATTACACTAAGGTCCAGTTTAAACCAGGAGTCAAGGCTAATAATGTTCAACTCAAATCAAGCATTCCTATTGGTGCAAAAGTTGAAATCAGCCCCAAGAGCTTTACACCAGGAGGCAAGGCTGAAATAGAAAAAATCTTTTCAATCTGCCCTAAGTTACTAATAAATGTGCTGAACTTTATGGCTTTGTATCGGCCCCAAGGCAAGAAAAGGATACCACCAGATTGGGGAAACCAATTTGCAACGCTTGGGGTCAATGTTCCAGCATTTATTAATATCCTGGCATCAATAGTGTTTTAGTAGTAATTTGGGGCCAACCAACAAGCCAAATATGCTCAAAGTTGGCCCCAAGTTTTTTCAGCTTCAATTCTTTTATTGCTAGAAAAGTGGCAATCAGTCACAAGAGAGTTTAGCCAAATCTGGCTACTAGACAAATAGAGAAGTAAAAAATTTAAGAATTCTATTACACAACCAGTGTGGGGCAGGCATTTAGAAAATAATAATAATCAGGTCTGGTTTACACCCAAAAAAATTCTTACAACTACTGGTTATTTAAAATTTTCAATTTTTAAGAATCACCTAGATCTTGGTTTTAATTCAAACATGTATAATCACATTCCATACAAACCCTTACAAAATTGTGACTATAGGAATTTTGTTTTTGTAAAAATAACTCTTTTATGATAGAATAAAGGTGTTAATTGTTTAAATTTTTTACATGGGCTATTCTAAGCTCTATTATGCATATTGAACTTGAAGAAAGTTGTGAATTCAGCTTGTTTAGATGTGACGATTTATATTGAATTTGAATTCCTTGTGTATTTTGTCAATTAGATTTTCTTAATTATGATTTTCTGTTTTCTCAACAAGCTTGCATATCTTTTGTTTGTCTCGTATAAAAAGTTGTTTTCTTTTTCCTTCAACGGGATTCATTGGTGTTAATTTGCATAACTTGAACACAAAGCAACATCAACATTGCCAAAGGGAATTACAATTTACAAAACTTTAATATTTGTTCTAGATTTCTCTCATTATAGTCACATTTATTAAGAAAGCTTTGCGAATGTTTTGTGCTATTACCGAATTTGATAGTGATTCCAAATAATGGTGTTTTCTACCAGAACAGATGGTTACCAAAAAAAAGTGACACAAACAAGAATGTGACTAAAATGGGTGTGATTATAAAGGGGATTTATTTTATCACCGATAATTTAAAATTCTTTAGTTTCTTTGACAAATATCAATGTGTGTATATTTTTGAATATTTGGGGATTATTCGATTGAACCTTGATTTTTTGAGATTTCTTTCATAAAATCTTTGAGGTGTTGCACCACAACTTTCCAAGGGGCAGGCTGACAAAATTTTGTCACAAAAATAACAATGTCGCTCAAATATTAACTGTTATTAAGTCGGTTGTTTCAAGAAAAACAGACCTTTATATGTTATTAGGTGTTGCGTATGATTATAAAAGTGACCCAATTGTTGCACAAATATTCATTTATGAAGTTTCTTTTGGGTTGATTATGATTATCGTTATTAAAAATCTATATGTGTCAAGTGCAAAAGCAAGCCCAGGTCTGTGAATGTTAAGATATCCTAATATGATTTGGGTCCTGGGTCTTTACCAAGTTCACCTTTGACTTATATATATCTATACATACCCATTCAAATACCCAATGGATTTTTAATCTCCAGACCTCATACCCACCCCAGACGGGACACAACCACTAGAGCCTATTAAGTAAATTTGGCGATTTCAAAAGAAGAAAAGCTAAAAAATCTGCCCAAATCCTCCAAAATCTTGGCAATTTTTTTTTTTTGTAATCCTTGAAATGTGCCGATTTTTTTGGAAATGTTCCAAAAAGTTCCATTGACCATGTTTCTTAGACCTTTTTATTTTTAGCAAAATGGCGAATTTTTGCCACCCAAAATAATAAATTGAAACTACCTATAATAGAAGCTAAAATCGCTAAAATAATTTATTATCTTTATATTTACGTACCATGCAGGCTAAAGAGACTACCATATAAAGAAAAAATCCCCATGATTTTTATTTTATTTTATTGTATGGGGAGAGTTTGCCGCCCCAGTGGGAGGGGGGTGGAAGCCACAAGCTTCCTTGTGAGTTCTCCGACGCGGGATCATTGTGAAATTTGTTCCCTCTTTGATCTCCCTCTTCCTATATATATACACACGCTCTCCTCTCGTCCACCACAAGAGCTCTCTTCCTCCTCAAAACACAAGACTTGCTTTTGCTTGCCTTCCTCCTCTAGCACAAGAGTTCTTTTCCATTACATTTCTCCTCAAAGCTCTCATAGAGTTGGTCTTGGAATTAGTGTTTTAATTTTCTGTTGGAAGCTTGTGCAATCGGCATAATTATTGTATCCAAGCATTTTTGCTTTTTTGCTTTTGCTTGTTGCACGAGACAAGGGTTGAACAAGAAAGTGCACGTAAGAAGACAAATCGTACCCACTTTGGTTGGGTTTAAGAAACAAGCTTGCCCTTGCAGGCAGCAGCAGCAGGGTTTTAACGGGGAATTTTTTAATGGAGCTGCCGACGATGCAAGAGGTATCCAAGAGGGCTTTTTTTTTTTTTTTGTTGGGTTCTTAAATTTGCTGTCGAATTCCAAGTATTTTGGGTGCCAGAAGCGAAGAAGAAGAAGAAGAGTCGTGGATTTGTAGAGTTTTAGGTATTTTCATGGGTGTCAGAAGCAGCGAAGAAGACGAGTCATGGGTTTGTCGAGTTTTGCGTGTTTTGGTATGAGAAGAGAAGAAGAAGAGTCATGGGATTTTCAGGTCCTTTGGTATGTAGTGTTTTTCGTATGTAGTGATTGAGGCCAGCAGGTGGTGTTTAGATCGAGATTATTGCTACAATTCTTTTAGATTCTTGTTTTCTGCATTATTGACCTGCATCTCGTGCGGCAGCTCTAGCTCTAAAGGATGAAAATCTCTCATGTGTTCTGCTTGCAGTTCTTTAACGGCGATTACGAGCCTAATTGGTCGAGGTACAGCATGCCGTTGGAGCGGCCACGGCGGTTTGCACAACCTTATTATACTCGTCCATTGGCAGGCTATTCTCAAGATGTCATACGGCCGCTGCTGCGACCACAAGAGGTTCCCGTTACAGTCGTCAGTCATCCCAATACCGTCGGCTCCCGCTCGGCTGTTTCCACCATCCCAGCGGTATGAACCCCTTGAGAAATACCCAAATTCCCCAATTCCCAAAGTCTTCCCCTACTCTCAGTTTCCACTCTTGTTTGGAAACAAAAGAAGTTGGCTCCACAGGGTTAATTTGGAGTCGCTCAGCTTACATTCTTCACTGGATTTCATTTGTGCAGACTCTAGAGCTGAGAGTACCGTTGTGCTGCGAGAAATGCATCAACAAAGTGAAGAAAGCGCTTTACCAAGTGGAAGGAGTAGAAGATGTGGTGTGCGACCAAGCGGAGCAAAAGGTGACAATCACTGGGAATGTGAACCCTGAGATAGCACTGAGGAGAGTGAAGCGTGTGAAGAAGAATTCGATCTATTGGTACATCGAAACGTCAGTAGACTCCGCAACACCCGCAACTTCTATTGTACATAACAAAACACACCGGAACGGTTACGCACCTAACTACATTGCACCTTCTTCTTATTATACCCATAATTATTATGCCCATCCTCTTCGTCGTAGCGACTCCAGTCTTCAATCTCCTTATTATTCCCGCTACTTATCAGCTTATCCTCTCCGCAGCTACTCACCTTTTCAATCTAGTCCTTACATTGACAACAGTTACGACGCTTACGATCCTTATAACCCAATGTACAGTAGTCGGCCCTACTACATGAGCAATCCATACTTCTAGCCAGCACCAGCACCAGCAGCCCTGGATGATCGTGAAACTCCTGGTCCTCCATCTTTCTCTGGATAGTTCTACAACATTTCTCAGATTCTCTCCGAAAATATGCAATCCTTCTTGCAATAGGTTGCTGATCAAGTCGAATTTTTTCCTCTTCTTCTTCTACCTGAGGCAAAGTGCGCGCAATCAAGTCATCTTCCCAAAGTCGGAGATGTAAACGAAGGACATACGCAGAGACACAAAGAGACAGACACTCAGAGCCAGAGCGAGAACCCTAAACCCTAAACTTTAAACCCTAATTGTGAGATTTTACACTAAAGAAAATTCTTCGGTGGTATTTGATTTGCAGTTTTTTTTTCTCGTACCTACCCTTGTTTTTTAGCTTCCAAGTATTTTATCGCCACCTGAAAATTTTCTGAAAATTTTGGAATTTGTCAAAAAAAAAGGGGGGGGCAGGGGGCTTCAACAAATTAGGGTTTCAAATCAAGCCATTTACCATTATAGAATGTAATTGTACCCTAAACCCATTTAGTGGGTTGTGAATAATTGTAAATTCAATCCAACTATCCTGAAGGGATGTATGGGATGTATTTTCTTTTGTACTTGTGAATTCACATGCAACTATCCTCAATTTGTGGATGTATTATTTTGATTGCTTTTGAAAACTAGGTTGGTGTTGCCATGTATATAGTTCTAGATTATTTTCCCCCATTTCCTTGCTTGATACTGGTTTTGCAAGGGAAATATTTTGGAATTATCTTCCTGACAGGTGATGAAGAATATTGTTATTTGAAAGTTTCTACACAATTCAATTTTCAAAACCATTGAACCATGCAATTGAATAAAAATTCTAGTATTTATGGAAAACATAAAATTGCATGCTTTTTAAACCAGAAAAATACCTTTGCAACAAATTTGTGTTAGTTAAAACATAAAACATCACAAGAAAAATAAAATTTGAAGTTTGTCTAAAAAAGGTCAAAAACAATCCAATCCAAATGTGAAGTAAGAAGACCAAAAGTGACGCGCTCCCAAGTCCCAAGTTAGCCCCAAGTTGGGACTAAGTCACTCAAATTGTGGAATTTCTGGGACTCGAGGCACGTTCCTAACTTCCAGCACTAAAGGGGGTGAGAGGGGCGTGCTGAAAGCTTTGGGATAGACTAGGAAGAGGGACAAGCTTACTCAATTATATGGTCCTGCATCCAAATCCAACTAACAAGTTGGTTAGAACTCATTTTGCACCCTTTTGGTGTTGGGACAAGGCACAGGCAACCTTGGACTCACTTGATTCACCATGGCCCGAACTCGAAGGAAGCCACCACCTTCCCCCATATAGTATTATCTGCAATTCTTTGCCGCAGTTGCATCCAAATGGCTCTTTTTCCTGAGACTCTCAAAGTGGAGTCCCGAATCTGTCCTGGTTTGGACTCTCGGGTGTTTGGACGCACATAACTTCTCACCCCGAACTCAGATCGGGATGAGGTCTAAACCAAAGTTGTAGCTCTCCTCGAGAGCTTTCCAACAATGTGTCGCACTTTGCCTGCACGCACCATAATCGGGTCGATTCTCAACTTTTAGTGGTCGGGAGTCAAACTACCAGTTTGACTCCTGATTCTTCTTTCGACCATAACTTGTGTTGCAGATGTCCAAATGTCTCATGCAAGGCCATTTTGGACATCTGCACTTCAAGACCTTTCCAAAGGTATAAAAAATGCTTCAATGCGAGATGTTTTAGCCCCTGTAATTGCGTTCTGAATTTTTGGGAGTCCCGGAGGACTCCCAAATCCCATTTTCGAGAGTGTGAGTGGCAACCTCACACTTCTTTCAAAGTAGGGTTGCGACAAAAAGAAAAAGGATGTGAGACATGGGAATTAGGCATGATGTAAAAATTACAATGGATGTTGTAACACATGAAATTTGCATACCATTTTAGCTAGTGGTGGTGGGTGTTACTATTAATATGATATGTGAAAACATAAAGTTTGTAAAGCATCAACACTTCATATGTAAACCAAAAATCATAACTCATATCCATTGATGACGAGGGACATAGGCTAATGCATTTTGCAAGTGAAAATTGAATCCAAATCACTGCCTAAACTAGATACAAAGTGTGCCAAAATCTACCAAAGGGGGTCAAAAATTAAAAGGTTAGGAAGAGGTCAATGATTTTTTTTAATCTAGTTACTGAAATTGTCATTTATGAAAGAAAGGATCTTGAGGTAGGATAGATACTTTAGAATGAAATTCAATCCAATATGAATGAATCTCTGCCTAAGAGAAAACCATATTTTTTTTAATAGACTAGAGAAAGACATAATCTTAAGCTATAACTCTATAATAAAAATTAAATCCAACATTTGTACCTGTGTTAAGAGGCCAATTAAATAAAGAGTTGAGGAGCATGGCTGTTATCAATGAACAAACTCATCAGTCTTTTTCCTTATCTTACAAGGACACTATGTCCTTTATGAAAATCGAAGGTCAATATTTTGAAATGTTCTGAAATATTGTGGTAGGGTTTATGATCTTTTCCATCTTTGAACCAAATTTCAATTTGACTAGTGTAACCTTTGCTGTTGGCCCAAGTGCGAACTCATTTTTCGTTCCAAAATTGTTTTATATAATTTAATTTAATTTTTAATGAAAAAAACTAATCAAACTTCACCTTCCAAATTATGTTCTTTAAGTCCTATCCACAAAGGGCTTTCCAACAATACCAAGAGTGTGCTCAAATTTCCCTATAATTTAGTTTTGATTTAATTAAATTTTCAGTGCAATATTTGTTCAATATTCTATAATTTTTCCAATAAAGCTCAAAACATTATGAAACCAACTTGGTGCATCCCCATTCATTGAGGGCTTTCCAACAATATCAAGAGCATGACAAGAGGTGCCATGGTTTCGGAAATCTCAATGTGACAAACGAAACAAATAAACTAACCTTTCTTCCTAAATAGATGTCACAACATAAAACAAAACCAATGTTGTGCGATAATTGGAATGTGAACAAACTTATAAAATAAGATAAATGCAAATGATTTACACTTATATAACACAATTTATTAAATTGATTTTGCATAATCTTTTATATGATCATTCTTAGACAATTCCTGAAATAACTACCTCATTTTCAAGCCTATCATCAAGCCTATTTACAAAAAGTGAACCTACTTAATCCAATCTTGACTAAGCTATTAGAGCAAACATGTTAAAAGTAAATGGAACAAAAACATTGTTATACTTGCAACACAACAATATCGTAAGAAGAATCCGATTTTAGAATAATGGATGCCAATGGTTGGAAAAGAGGAGGTGCAGGGAATGAGCTAAAATCATCACAAATTGCTCATTATATTATATAGGGTAGACCGGCCCATCATCAATCAGCTGCCTATGATCGAAAACTTATTTATATCTTCATTGTATGTGCTTCATTTTGAGGGATTTCAAATGTTACGGGAGCACTACCTCAAGCTCTTCAAGTGCAAAGGAATCATCTTGAAAGAAATCATCTTTCAAGTGCAAAGGAAGAGGAGTAATGAAAAAATAACAACAAAAATAAGCTTTTCAACGTACAAAATGTGGTTTTCTTTTTTTTCTCTTTGAACCCCTCCTACTTTCAAACCTCATAACTTTCTTATTTCTTACTCATTTTAAACAATTTAAAATGCTATAGGAACACCACCTGAAGCTTTACAAATCTTTCTTGAACTCTAATAGCAACAGAGTAACATACAAGGAATTTTTAGGGGTGTTTGGGAACTGGCTTTGTAATGTTCAATGGTTTGTTTTTTTGAGTTCCTGACCCCCTTACTTCGGGGGCCTTAATTTCCTCCTTTCTAATCCGTTTTTGATGATTGTTAGTGTGTTGGATGCGTCAAGAGGACAGGTTCAAGTTTTGTTTGGACACCAAAAACAACAGAGCCCTCCCCTTGGATCTAGCCTGCCCTGAACGCTTAAGTGTTCAATCACTAGTCGATCTACCCTATCCTTTGCATGGGAGATTTTTGAAGAAAAATCAAGACTATCATTTGAAAATTTGTGAATATTAGTCAAATCAAATTTCTCAAACCTAGTTAAAGCACTTGTAATATTAGTAATCTATAGCATATTGCAACAACAAATAAAATGATAAATATGAGCTTGGTCAATTAAAGAATAGTTACAAAACAAATTGAAAGTGAACTAAGAGGAAATGAATGTGAGATCATGCAAATGGGGGAATTGGAGTGCAAGACTAATAAAAAGAGAGTGAACAACTTGAAACCTTAATTCTGCCAAATATACAAAGAAATTGCAAAACTTTGGGTAGAAGTTTCATCCATTGGGAAGTGTTTTATGTAGACAGTACAAGACTACTAGGTACTACTCAACTAGGTCTACTAAAAGACTACTAACAAGGTCTGAAGAAATTTCTGATTTGTCTAGCATAGTGTCGTGATGGTCCAAACCTCAAACAGTAACAATTCTCAATGACCTAAGAGAAGAACACCCACACCTAGAATGAGCATGGGCCCTTACCAATGTCTACCACACCCAAAATAAGTGTACCAAGTTATTTCCCCATCCCCACCCTTGGACATGAAATATTGGATAGTGTAGAGTGAGGATCAATTAAATGTCACCACATGAGCCAAATCATTCTGATCAGCTAATCAAAGTCGATCGATTCCTTCTTTACCAATTCCCTCTGGAGAGCATTGTATCATGTGCATATTTACAAATCCCTAATTACTGCAGGGTCCAAAGGGTCTGTGAAGCAGGGACTGTAAACCCTAAGCAGGATTTGTAAACCCTACATTATTAGGGTGTAATGCAAAGGGTCTGTAAAACAGTCTGCTGCTCCTGGAGCTGCTCTAATAAGGAAACCAAATCACAATCTACGACAGGTAACATGGCACATTCATAGAATCAGGGACATTTGGTGTCTTTGGTGTCAGAACCTATCTGAAATGTTCATGATTTTAGACCCTTCCAGAGAAGGCTCCAAGCTTTGGATTGCTTGATGAGGAGCCCTACATCCTCAGCTGGTGCTAGAGTAACCAAACTGTTGCTGGATTCCACCATCCAATGTGTTTAGTAACTGGGAAATGCAATTTGATCATGTATATTCCATACTTAGTGAACATTCATCTTGTAAGTTAGATTTGTCTGCAGATGCAGCAGAGATTTGCAGGAGTGGTGACTGGTATCTAGATGCACAGTAATTTGTCACTTTTGCATGTGTACTCCAGAGAAGATGGAATGTTTCAGAGGTGCAAACCTGAAAACAGTATTGGGAATATTAATCTTATTAGTTCTCAAATTGGCGTGAATAGAAATTGCTGCTCCCTAGTCCAGGATGATACTGGTCCTTTTGGTATCAAAGAACCTACCAGCTGGATCTTGATTTTTTGATAACCGGTTAAATTGATAACCACCTGTATTGAATTTTCAAAATCTAATAACCTACCTTAATTACTCAATTAACATTCAGTGAGGCTATCAATCTAGAAATGCTAGTACTAAAATTTTCAAAACAGAAAAGATAACATTTTTATCTTTTAAATAAAAACCCCTGTAACTGGTGTATTAACTGGCAGGTCAACTGAAGGTTATTAACCCATTATTTGATATCCTACACTTATGCATAACCAACAGTTATTGCCAAAAAAATTCTGCTAACCTACATGACACCCAACTTTTTTGATATTGGTATTGATATCCTGTGCAGTGTATCCCCCCAAAAAAGTCAAAAAAAAACCTACTCAACAGTTATTAGAAAAAGAAATAACCAGCCAACACTGGTAAGGACATGAGGTAATAATACTAGCCTCATACCAGTACCTGCCTCGCAGGAACCTGGGGTAATACCAGCTGCATACCAAGGCCAGGCTGTACCAGTCTCAATACCAGGTATATACCAAAATTAGATGAGCCAAAAATCAACCTTCAATCCTAACACCAGGACCATGCCAGTGTCAAAAAAAAAATTTAATCCAATACAAGGATCTGGTATGAAGCTTTTTTAAGAAGATCCAAATACGGGTACCAGAGCTGGTATGTTCAAAAGTTGATACCCACCCACCATCCAACACAGATCCATGTACCATTTATGTTAACATGCTTTCCTCCTTGGCTGCTGATGCCACAACAAAGTTCTGGAACTAAGTGTACACTCTTTAACACATGTGATGGATGCATGTAGCAAACCTTGTAGCAAATGGGCAGGGCTCCTTTTGCGGTTTTGTTGTTAAAGAACATGTTGGTTGAGCCTGAATAGGTGATTGTGTGTTTCTTAGCAAGACAGAAGTGATCAAATTACTATGTATGCAGAAATCCTGAAGCTGTAATGTCAGAGAACTATTTAGCATAAACCTGCATAAACCATGTCACATAAATCTTTCATTAGAGACATGCAAAGCTTTAGATCCAAGAATTGTAAAGAACACTTTCGTATGGAGAGCCCATTAGCCTGTTTTATTAAATTGATTGGGGTTTGCTCTACTTCAAAACTGGTTTTAATTTTCACCACAATGTTTTATGGTTGGAACACTAATAACCAGAGGAATATGGTGCAAAGATATGTGCAACCCTAAAAAGAAGCAAAATCGTACAAGCATTTTCAACTGCATCAGCCGGGAATTGAACCCGGGTCTGTACCGTGGCAGGGTACTATTCTACCACTAGACCACTGATGCGTTACATAAAATGAAACGCGTATGGTTTTGTATTGATAGTAGAAATCTGTGTTTCCCTGACATTCAGATTACTTTCAAAAATTGAAAATTTCATACCAGTGTACTAGACATTGCTCCAAACCCCCCCAGTTACCAAGGCAGTTCTCCAAGTGCATAACTGCAGTTCTAAAACAATCAATGAACCAGTTCAGATATGTAACCTTGGTTCTCCAAATTATTTTTTGAAAAAATCAGATATCCACTAATTTATTCATGGAATCTGCAGTTTGTTGTGGTTTCGGATTAACTGGAACCCATTGGTTCTTCAATTTATTTTATTTGATTTTATTATTTGTATCCCCAAATACCCACCCAAGTTTGGATATTCCAAGACGAAAAATAGTTGATCCTTTTGATTTCATTTTTTATATCAAAATATTGAATTTTTCCAATTTTTATTGTTTCCAAACTGCACATATAATCTTATTTAATCTTATTAACCATTCTAACAAAATTGTTATGCTTAGTGTGCAACTTGTTTGAATCAATGTTTTTTTTAGTCAAATGAATCAAAAATTGAAAAGCATGATTCTAGTTTCTACTAGGAAATTACTCGTTAATTTGTATTACATTCAGAGATGATATTTCAGTGAATACAAATCTAAAAGTTGCAAAGATCTTCATGCATTGGAGGTTGAAACCATTTTGTGTTTTTTACAATAAAAAAAATTGAGAATGCTTTGGAATGCTTTTCTTCCAGTGTATTTGACTAATTTTCTAATTTCTTTTGCAAAAACTCGGCAATTTTTTTATATCAAAAAATTGTTAAAAAAAAAAACTTGATCAAAACCAGAGAAAAGCAAAAAAAATACTCCTTATCTATTATGTTAAGGTGGTGATTTGTCAAAAGAGACACACATTGAAGTCTCTCAAGAGTATCACTCATGTCATGTAGCAAAACATGTCAAAACCTTAATGGATTTTCTTACAAGATCTAATTTGGTGTAAAATATGTAAAATTAGTCACTAATATATTTATTCTTTTGAAAATTAAGATGAATTTCTCTTTCTTTTTGGACATGGCACATAACCTTCAGGCAAAACTTGAAACATCGCAACAAACCATGAGCTACTTAGTTGTATTGACAATACTAAAACATATCCTAGTTTTTAGTAGCATCACCAATGCCACAATATATTACAAGCCAAACAGTAACTAAACCCAAAACCTTAGGCTTCTTAATCAATTTTTTCATTGTAGTTTTTTTTTGGTTGAGAATTCAACTAAATTTGTCCCAAAAAAATCACTGATGTTCATATTCCACAAGTCAACAACAATTGTGAAGGTCAAAAATAAAAAATAAAAGGGAAAAAAATAGTTTAAAACCTTATGTCCATTGAAATGCACATTTTAGGAAGTTAAATGTTTTCTACTTGCCGAATCATCCCATCTTTTAGGATGGCCACTAACATTTTCTCTTCAACATTACATTCCAAATTGGGCTTCCCCCATCCAACAACTCATGGTTTTTCTTAATGAATTTACGACCAAATCATAGATTTAACAAGGATACACCTATTTTGTTGTGCTCATGAGGGAGAGTGCATGACCACACATGATGCAATTCCATTGCTAGGGATGTTGAATTCCATGTTTTGCACAAGCAAACACATGTTCTCCCAATACCATCTTTCTAAACATCATAGCAACGAGTGAATATTATGCTTATAGCAGATCATATTCGGACTTTGGCAAATGTAATCATTGTTGACTTGACTTATGTGGATCTTATTTCACAAGCCTCCATTCCTAGGGAGTGGTTATAACAATTGTAGCTCAGGCAAAGGTTGTGTCATATTGTGACCAGTACCCTTAGGATGATTTCATCCCTTTAGTAGTAAAGATATTTGGATGTTTACAACCAACAATTGGATGTTTACAACCAATGAGTGGATGACTTCCTTCATCATTGTGCCAACATGGTGTGGTCAACAAAAGGCTCAGGTGGTCCTCCTCTTTCAATTATACATTCATTTTATAAGCAGAAGGTGTCAATGGCTTTCCAAAGAATTCAAGCAGCCATTATTTTGTGTTAGGTAGTTGTGGTAGCAAGACAGGCTCTTCTAAGCTTGGTGTCCTTCCATGTTTCTCGCCCATCTCCTTGCACAATTTGCTTTGTGCTACTAATGATGGCTTTAGGTCCTAGGTTTTAGGTTTTTTCCTTTTAGGGCTCCCCATTGTGCATTTTACACTTTCAAATGTGATCTTTTGTTTGGACTTCGATCTTCCTTTTTTTCTTTTCTTATTCCCTTGCTAGGCATTTTTCCTTTATTTATTTATTTAGGAGCATGAGGAAGAATGGCCTTCTTCATCACATTGTTTTCCTAATAAAAATCAACATGAATGAAAAATTTGAAACCATTTTGAAAAAAAAAAAAAATGTGTTGATGTCACAATTAAAAATTTGTCTTAATAGATGAAAACAATTTTGCACCCAGAAACAAGCAGTGATCAAATTTTGAAAAAATTACAAACTTACAAACACATGAAACAAAATGATTAAAGTTGGCTATAATCAAGATTAATACTTCATCGCCCTTATGACAAGAATGCACTGCATCAGCCTAATTTGTTTAACAAGGTGAATTTGCATTATAATTTTAGAGTTCTTGGGAAATAATTCATTCAAAGTCGGGTTGTTGAACTTTCATTTTTGTGCCTCTTCCACATTTCAGTTTCGTTGGTTCAATACCTTGACATGTTTGTACATAGTGTCTTCAAATGCACCTTACATCTATGATTTTCATGAATGACAACTAAAGCCCATTGGCCTCAACCCTAGATAGGCAATTGTTCTCAATATCTTTAAAGAATCAAACCATTGATCGTGGGGATGATTTATGATCCCATCACTCAACATAGATCACATAATCTAAAGGATCCCCAAAGAATTAATGAGAGCTAGGCATCTATGAGCTAGAAATTTGTCGACAACATTTCAATTGACAAACATGCAAAACCATCTTTCAATAACACAATGCATACATCAAGAAACCTGCATATCCAAATGAATTTTAACAAATTGTTCATGCATGCACTACCCAAGTCTTGCAAGGAACCAAGAGTCACCATCCACCATCTATACTAGCTTCAAACTAATTTCAAGTAGATCATGATTCAACTTTCCAAAAATGGTGCCCAATGATGAATGAACGATCATCCCACATCCTTTTACGTTACATTAGTTCACAATTTGGTTGAAGAATGAATCTTTGTTACAACCTAAGGTCATCATATTGATGCAAGTCTATATTATATTTATATCCAGCCTAAGATTCAACTACACATACCATATTTATATTTTACTATTGCATTTTTGTGCACATATTCATATTAGACTAGTATGAAAAATGGGGAAGATCCTTAATATCAAAACCAATCAAGTATTGAAAAATGTATATACTAGTCCAACACTAATCCAAATTAGTGTTGGGCCAATTATTATTTTTTTGAATAACCTTTAGGTTATTTTTTCGATTATTTTTTCCAAATCACACAAGCGATCAATATTGATAACCAAAAATTGGTTGTTGGGTAAGTCATCAAATAACCAAATGATCACTGCTTGTCTTCTTACTAGTTATTAGGAGTTATAAGGTTTTTATAAAAATACATATGTTAAAAATAATTAAATTTTTTTTGGTATTACCTTGAAATCAAAAACAAAATCAAAAGCAAACAGACAATTCCATGCAAAACCCATAGATACACCATTGGCCAATAAAAATTGACATTATTCAAAATGCATGATATAATTATAGTCAACTATACAAAACGGTTTTGTACATGAGTATCAACTTTGATTCCAAAAGACAAATCTAGAAATAAAATTGTGCAAACCTCATGTGCAAGATTTGCAAAATGAATCAAACCTTCTTCAATACTTCAAAATATTTATAGTATCCTCACACCTACCTCACACTTGTGGAGTATGTACAAAACAATATAATTTCCAAGTCTCAATGTGAATAAAAAATCTTTTTTTGTTGGAACTTATTTCATCTTCCACCATGTAAGAAATTTGTAAACACTTTCCTTTCTTTTTTTCTTTCTATGAATGTTCCTTGAGCTATTTAAACTCTCTTTAAAATACCACATGCATCTTTCTTAAAAGCTTCATAAAAGAATAAAACACCATGATGTCAATACTAACCACAATGTCAACACTAGGTTTGGGAATAAATTTTTCTTTAGTTTTTTCTCCCTAAACAATCAAAAATAAAAACCTTGTTTCTTTTTGAAATTGTTAAGATTGCAAAGGCTATGATCAAAAATCACTTTAATCCAAGGTTCACAAAGTGTACAATTAGATTCAATGCCACTAACTTTACAAGAAATTTGAGCCTAACTTTTAGTAACAACCATGCATCAACAAAAGTAACAATAATATTTAGAATCCCTAGTTGTCACTAATGTTTAATTTGACATTTGATGCAAACAATTTCAAAACATGATGTCCCAATAGGGATATGGAACTTCCCCACAACCTATAAACAAAAAAACACAAACACAAGAAACAAGATAATTAATATAAATAAATAAAAGAAAAAATCATATAAAAAATTGAAATTTAAAAAATGGCACAAAAAGAATAAAGATAAACATTTTACTTCAATATTGGAGCTAAAATTTTGACTTGTTGTTTACGGCATGCACTTATGCCAAGGCCTCCATGGTTGGTTCATGTGGTGTAGGAATCACAAAAATAGATGAAAAGTTTGTGGCAAGCACCTATTCACCATAAATAACATTGGAAACATTCTTAATCAAAGTTGTAACATGCTGCTTCATGTTATAAACATCAACAAGCTCAAGGTATTGTGAATAAAACTTTGGGAAATTTGACAATGTTTGATGTCATTGACCCTAACACCATTAGAATCCAACAAAATGAAGGATTTGGTGAAGTTCCCAAAAATCCCAATGACAACAACCTAAATGTTCCCTAGTTCCCCCAAGTCATCCACGTGCATGAATTCATGTATAATATGTGTGGTAACAAACTATAAGCACACAAGGAAAGGACCTATTTGTCAATCATTTTGTTCAAGCCCACTCTAATGACCAAACCCCAATCTCCTCCCTCAAATCAATTCCTAAATGTCACACCAAAGTTGGAAAAACAAATGTATCGCCCAACAAATAGATGAGGAGAAAATGTTGTCACAAAGTGAAAACCTATAATCAAGGTGATGGTCAAATGTCCAGATGCACCAATTAAAACACAACGAATATATTTGAAACCACTCCTTAGCACATCATAAGAGCCATAACGATTAATTATAAAACCCTCAAAGCACCCTCCCAACTTTATTTGTTGGATGTCTATAACATCATATACCATAGTTGGTGTTGGCCTTGTTTTTGTAAGGCTTGTTGCCTTTGCCATCATAAAAAAATGAAAAAGATGCAAGAATAATGTGCAAAAAAAGAAATAAAGATTGTAAAAGTAAAATGGATAACTCATAAATAGCAAAACAATATTCACATGTAGACAAAGAAAAAACAAGACTAATTTGAAGAAATACAATAACTTGACAATACAATGAACAAACACAAAAAACAAAAGACAAAATGTGCAATAAAAATAGAGAAATCTTATAAATAAAACAAAAAGAAAAAGACCAAATAATGTAAAAGAATACATGCCTACATGAAATCTAAAGGATAAAAGACAAATTTATAAGTAATCAAGGTTGCCAACCAATAATCACTCTCAAACTCATCAAGAATGGAGATACGTACAAGATACATGAATTAGAAAGGACCCACTAATATATAGAACAACATTAATTTGGAGCCCTTATTAGAGATTATAGCTTTTAAACCCTACTATCTAAGGTTCTAAAAACAATTATTTTAAGAATTAAAGTGAACCTCAAAATTTTAATAAGGGTTAAGGTTTTGTACTTAGGATTAGGTCACAACTTCAATTAATATTTTTAAAGTACAAAATTAGAATTGGGCTTAGGGTTTAAGGCCTAAAGCAGAGATTGAACTCTATTCCTTATATGGGTTTAATGACACATGTACTAAACCACTTAATTAACCTTGAACTTTTTAAAATTTTAGGGTTTTTAGAGGACAAATGTCCTTAAAGATATAAACTAGCCTCCAAATATTCTTCAATAGGTTTAAGGTTTCAAGGTTAGAGTATAAACATTCAAGCCTATTCCTTTTAGGTGTAAAGACATTTGTCTAAAAAGTAATTTAATCATGAAGATTTCAAAAGACATGTTTCCCTAAATATTTAAACTAGCCTTCAAATTTGCTAAATATGTCTATTTTTTTTCCATAATTAAAATTACTTTCCACATTTCATTTTAAAATAAAATAAAATTACAACTAGGTTGCTAACAAAATCTAGATTAAATCCAACTTTTAAATTCTTGTACCTCTTCAAGAAATTCTCCCTATGCATCTCCATATGCATAAAAAATTTCCTTTGATGCTTCTTGTCAAAAATCCACATATTCAACATGATTGTGTTTTTTAAAAATTCACTTTAATTTCTGAAATTCCTAATTCAAGATTCAACTTTCATTATTATAGATTAATACCTTTTCTAATTTTTCCAATTTTTTTCTTCAAGTTTGCAAGGCTAGTTCATAAAATGGGATTGCATTTCAAGTGAAAGAAAAACCCATCAATTCGCCTTAATCCAAATATGTATATCTATTATACACATAAAGACACATAAAAACATATTACTTTTAAAACCAAATATTTGATCTTGAATAATCCTAGAAACATAATAAAAATTTAATTTTGAACAAATTTTTAAATTAAATTTTAAATGAGTTATGGATTTTATGTTATTTCCTACTTGGGGCACATAAAGATAAAAGAGAAAAAAATGCTAGTGCACACTTGAATGCTTAAATTATATGATTTCAATGTAGGTAAGTAGGCATCCAAGAAGAAAACTACACTATAAGATGAAAAGTTATTCACCACTAAACCCACCTCACTTACCCTATGAAGTAATTACTATGTTGTATTTTCACAAGAAGAACTCATTAAACTCCTAATTGCTGCCATAGCCTTAACCCTCTTGGGATTTGCTATCACTTGGACACTCCAAACAACAAGAAAAAATTACCAATTTTGTTTGTCTAAACATCACTCTAAACAAATGCCTTCTAATTATGTGAAAACCAATTTGAATTAGTTTCAATAGTGCGAAATGAGATATTTTAATGTAAGGCATTTCCTTAATCTACACCTAATGCGATAGTCCATGTCTTTAGAGAGGCATGGCCCAACAAAGCTAGGCATTGTAATGGGATACATGATTATTATATCGCCATAGTTTGAAATAAGAAACATAGTAGGGACTAATGTAAAAAATAATAATTTTGTAATGTTAATATGATCTAGAGTCCAAATAATTACATAGTTAGGTGTGCCTTTCAAGTTTAGAATTTTTTTTTTAGTAAATGAGTTTCTTTGATTGGCCCATCACCAAAACTTTGGAATTTTGAAGACACCCCCAATATATAAGTATTCACTCCAAACATATAACATACAAGTCCCAATATTTGCCCAACTATATAGATTCCAATAGAACAACATTGGGCAAAACATATGGGACTAAGTGAGATGCAATTGGGAATGTGTTGGGGAAAACATTAGGAATAATGAAAGTCCAACAACGTTATCATCTTTAGTCTAATTCCAAGGGAACACATGCATCATTTGCGAAAGATGTCTAATCAACTTAAGGAGCATAACCTTAAGTTGCATCTTGGCAAGTGTCAAAAATTTCAAATTCAAGTGAAATACTTAGGTCATATGATTTATGTAGATGGATTGGGGGTTCAAAAAGCCAAGTTGGAAGCCATTTCACATAGTCTTTAGCCATTAGATGCTAATTGATTATGAATTTTTTTAAGCTTAAGTAATTACTACTAAAGATTCATCAAAAAATTTAATAGCACTACCAAACTTATGACTTGGTTGATGAAGATCAACCAACAACACATTTTGAGTGAAGCATAGTAACAAGTCTTTCAAAAGTTGAAAGTCTACCAATTCATTTCAACTCCCATTTTTGTGACCACCCCATATGAAGACAACCTTTTAATTACACATTGATTGGAGTAATTTAGGGTTGGGAATTGTGTTCATCCAACTTGACAATGAAGGTTGAAAATTTGTGGTGGCATACACCAATCAATCCAACAATAAAATAAAATCAAAGTACAATTCACATGAAAGGGAATGCCTCAATGTTGTTTGGGTGGTTTCATCATTCATGTGTTATCTTTATGATAGTTCATTTACATTGGTTCCAAATCATTAGACTATGAAACTTGATGGAACCAAGTTAACTCACAAGAAACTTTGCACATTGGCCACTTGTCTTGCAAGAATACAACTTTAACATAATTCATAAGGCTAGTAGGGTCAATAAGGATCTTAATGGATCTTAATCAAAATCCAAGTTCCAATGAGGAAAATATCATTAAGTCTTGTTGGCATAAACATGTAGATTTGGAAGTGGTATTAAAATGACATGCCTCAACATACTTATGTATCATATTAGGGTGTTTTAGGATTTTCAATAAAACCTGGGTAACAAAGATTCCCATGGTGTGGACATTTAATTAGAGGGAAAAAATGCCTTAAACATACATGAAGATGCACTTATTATCGCATATTTGCAAGTGAATGAAATCCTACTTGACACCTAAGGAATGTGGTTAGATCGTGCATATGGCCAAACGGTTTAAGTGGGAAGGTAATTCCCTCCTATGGGTGTGGACAAATGGACAAGTGCAAATTGTGTCGCATCCAAAACAATATGAAGGCCTTGTATGACATGTTCATGAAAATTGGGACACTTTGGGGTTTGATGAACTTGTAACTTACTTTAAGCACAATAATAATGGCCAAGAATGTAACGATAGGTTCAACAACTTGTTTTTTCATGTATGGTAGTGACCAAATGTGATTATATTCAAAATGCATACATTTCGTCTACAACATTACCCATCATGGGGTTTGGTTATTAATGTAGTTTGTGTCTTGCTAAACCATTGAATTTGACAATGCGACATAATTGGTTTGTTTTGGAACTATGATCGAACATTTCACAAAATGGCTAGATTTGGTGCCATTATTGTATTGCAATAATGAAAAAGTTGTTTATGCATTTTTGGACAATGTGTTCAACAAGTTTGGCATTCCAAGTGAAGTACTTATTGACTAAGGTACAAAATTCTATGGTAAATTCCAAGAGTTATGGGACAAAACATTGATCAATCATTGTACAACTTCACAAGGCCATTTTTAAAGTAGACGAATTAATTGAACAAATGGTATAAATGGTGAAGCAAAGTTTGTGAAAGTATGGGTTTCTAAAAAACCATACTAAAAACTAAGCTTTTCAACTACTATGGTTAAATATTTGGTATAGGATTGGTTGATGATTTGGTAGGTTTCTTTGGCATCATTTTCACTGTGTTTTTTATTGCTTGGATGTGAGCCCAAACTATCAAATGAAGTGTGATGGCAATTATTAATTTGATGGATGCAAATGTGTGGCTTCAAGCATGTGAACAATAAATAGCCCTATTCCAACATGTAATGCCAATGGCTATGGAAAATTTGATAATTGCTCAACATTGAGATATATCACATTATGCCATTATTCAAGGAGGTGTTTATGGCTTCAAGTTTGTAATTTGAGTTAGGAGATTACATCTACTTACAATAGACAACATTAACTATTTTAGATGTGATTATGGGATGTGTTATTTTGAATATGTGGAAGGTGTTACTTTTTTATGTGGATGACCAAATTGACCCATCTTTGGTTGTCATCTTCTGTGATTTATAATGTATGTTGTGTACAATCTTTAGGGATAGCCATTATGTTGATTTGTGATTAATGTTTTAAAAGATGACATATGGGATGTTTTATATCACCATTGGAAGAAATATCAATCAAAAATAAACTTTTCTTTTAATGCATTAAACAAATATGTTAAACTTAGGTCCATTTAATGCATTAAAAGCAAAACCATTTAATTAGGAATGTTAATTTAACTATTCAATTAAGTCATAATGAGATTAATCTTAAGTTAAATTAATATAGTTAAATTAGTTTTAGCTCAAAACTAATTCATGTGTGAATTGAGTTTTGAATATTTTCAGGATTAGATATAAAACCTAAGATTTGTAGCCTCAAATAACTTTTGGTGATTGAAAGAATCTAGTCACTTACAAAAAATAGGAATCCAAGTCCAAAATACATAATAAAATTTACATAACAATGTGCACAAACAAAACTTGCATATGACACACAAAAAAAACTTACAAAAAAACAGCATTATGTGTTTTAGAATTTCAAATCGCCAAAAATAATTTGAAAACATGATTTTAAAGTTCTATACCCAATCCACAAAATATTTCAACCTAATTCACACATGAAATGGTTGTGAATTAAAACATAGTAAATTATATTAATCTAGTTTAAAACTAACCTAGTTATGATTTAATTGGGCAACTAGACTAAAATTCTTGACATGAATGTTTTGGGGATAATATTGAACTATTCACTATTGCACCCACAAACTTTGCATTTTTACATCATGGACACTTTACATTCTCCCTTCCATTAAATGTTTCCCATGGAAAATGGTTGTCATTTATTATTATTATTATTATTATTTTAAGCACAACATGTCAAGTAGTTGGCACCTCAGTCAAGTTCATTAATAGAAGCCTGACAAAAGTTTCAGCTACAGACCATTGGGTTTGAACCCATGACCTTTTTTGAGATCTTAAAGTCCTAGAATGGGTTACATTGATGAGCTATCACCCTTGGGTATCATGATTTTTGTTTTTTAATTTACCAATTTGAGTAGAATGCCCGCTAAATTATTTAAGAAAAATAATAGAAAAATTTAAGGACAGGAATTTAATGCATTTAAAATTTTAAAAAATTACCTTAAACTCCACTTGGATTCTAGAATTTGGAGTGCAAACATGATTTTATGACTACTTACTGTCCAATACATAGTTCTAAAAACATTTTGTTGTTTGTCCTTTTTCATCTATGGCAATTGTTTGGGGTACTTTTGTTTCATTAGAGAAATCTGGAAAGTGGCCTTCCCTTTGGGTCCTCCTTTCACGCCCCGTCCCTTATTTCAACTTCAAACCTTACTATTTGCAAAGTAATTTTTAAAAATTGAATCATGGGTATCACAAGATTTGATGCATGAGATTTGAAATAATTGTGGCAGCAATAAGCACAACAATAGTGAAAGCGTTTAAAAAATGAAAAAAAAAAAAACTCAAATTGTCACAAAATTCTGTGTAATTTGAGTTTCATCGTAACTTCACTCATTTAAATGCAATGTATTTTTTGTTGTTATTTTTATAACTGCACCCCCTTAATGACCAAACTCAAGGTGTTTGTTGTAATTTATGGGTATCTCTATTGTGAGCTATGCCCATTGGGAGGTGCTCTGCTTGTAAGGCCCCTTTGAAAGCAAGTTTTCCAGGCTAGTTTCAACTGGCTTTGGATCAATGTTTGCAGGTACCTGATGTGGTGGCTAAGAACTACCAGTTCCAGTCTGTAAGTGGGACTCATTTTCAGAGATCAGAACTCTTTTTTTGAAGAACTACACCAGGAACAAAATTCTCAATTATTTAGGTGTGAAATTGGAATTGGAACCATGGTATATTTTTCAAAAATTAGAGTTTTCCGTAAAGCCAGGAAAACACAGCACCAGAACTCTGAGCTTTCCAAAGCCTGGTGAGATTAAACAAAAACCTGCAAAAAACCCTGTTTCCTTTTTCCTGAGCGCCTCCACTGCTGCTGCATATATTTTCACTGATCCTACGTGTAGAACTACTATAATTACCTCGAATCTTGTGTATTAAATGCTGAGTTCATACCCAGATTGAATAAAATTTCATTGCTTTGCGGACAGCACTCAAAGAGGGGATAGGGGGTGAAAGGAGGCCCAAAGACAGGGCGAAGACAGGGTGACTTTAAGGAAAACACTATTACGTAGACTCGAAATGGCTCGAATCCCAGGTAATCAAAATTGGGCCTGATTTTCAAAACCAGAACCAGAACCTGAACTGCCATTTGTGTTTTCAGAAAACTGGACCGGCTGCTTTCCCAGTTCTATTTACATGTGGAACCAGAACTGTGACATTTCCAATTTATTTTTCAGAACTGGAACCGAAGGGCTTCATAAAGATCGTGAACCGCCAAAGACTAGTTTCAGCGTAGGATAGAGCTCCCCATTTTGGGTATTATGATTTATTGGCTCCCCATGCCCTCCCAATTGTAACCCTTCAAGTAGAGGGAGCTTACAACCATAACACCCTCAGTGGAGAGCCTTACCCTATATACCAAACTAACAATGGCCAAATAGATATATACCTTGCCAAAAAAATTTAAGTACAAATTTTGAAAGTGAAACTACAAACTAGGTACATGGATGATGAAAATTAGTTGCACATGTTTGTGGAGGAAGTAGAGTAGATACTTGCATCCTCTTTTGAAAAGATAGCCATATAAAACTCCACTCATGAGGGAAGGGGGGTGGAGGAGGCATAGAGCACTTGATAATGATCAAGAAGTAGGTAGCAATGCTACAAGGATCTTTGCATTGTAGATTTGAGGTGTACTGCAAGTAAAGTTACTATGGAACCCATTGAGCCCCGTAGCATGAGATACTGTTCTGTCGGGTGGTAATGTGCTCTTACCAGGCCTGTTCCAGTACATAACTAGTCATGTTCTCCACCATCGATTTGGTGTTCCCCACTCTTGTTATAATGTTCCTCACCATGGATTCAGTGTTCTCCACCATCGATTTGGTGTTCCCCACTCTTGTTATGGTGTTCCTCACCATTGATTCAGTATTCCCAACAGTTGATTCACATCATTACACTGTTTCTTCACCATTGATTTTGTGTTCCCCACGGTGCTTGATGGATTGGGTGTTCCCCACAGTTGTTCATATCATTGGTATAATCATTAAGTGGAACTGGAAAAACCAAAGTGGAACCTTCAGCAGATGGACCCAGGCTCTCCCACTTAACGCCGAAACCCTTAATAAAAGCCTGAAATGAAAAACACCCAAACTAGTTCTGTACTGGTATCGAACAGCTGCAATGGCAAGAGGATTTGCGTACAGAACTCTCTCCCTTATCATGCTCTGTACCCACTTCTTCAATGATTTCAATCAAGGCTTGCGCCGCTTCTCTCTTTGGGCGAAGCTGGGCGGGGCGAGGCGAGGAGGGGGAGGGATGTCGGTGGGAGGTGGCCCATCACAACATTATTATTGCATTATTATTGCAACCACGACTTTGAGAGCTTGATTGCAACCACGTTGCCCAGCGAGGTGGGGGAGATGAATGAATTTTCCGTGGGCGGCAATCACACCCATTTAAGTACGTATAGTACTACCACGGCGCCATCGGCCCCTCCCACCTGCCACCTTTTTTCTGTCGACAAGTGCGGCTGCTTCTGCTGGGAAGAACAGAACGTGGAGGGAATGCATGCGCAACGGCAACTTCGCTCCCCGTCCGTGACTCGCAGCAGTCGGCGCAACAGCTCTTTTCCTTTGTGGCGCTCACAAATGGCCACCTTATGTGTTTTCTTTCCCTCATTCCCTTTCAGGGTTGGGCGGGTACTCGATTTTGTCGATAATCCTCGGTTCCGGTTCTTTGAATCCTCCAGGACCAGACAACTATCGAGCTTGGCTGTGTTTCTTTAAGGAATTGAAAAACTAGTTTGGGTTCCAGTTATTTTCGGTTGTAATGGACCAGTGATTTGGTTTTGACCTCGAGAACCCCGAGTTCTCATGATTTTGTTACTAATAGCAAGTTCTGGTTTTTAAAAATATTTCAGAATTCAAGATCCTCCAGTGATTCTTTGTCTTGGAAAAAAGATCAGAGTCAAAGAACCACTGGATTCGGCTAATTTGAAAATGTCAAAGAGCTTTCAGTTTGCTTGAAAGGACTGGTGTTTCTCTGGGCGCGTAATTTAATCTCATTAACAACCACTGATTCAAGTTCTTTGAATATTATGGAATCAGAGAACCATCAGCTTTTGATTTTGAAAAAAATCAGAATCAAAGAACCGCTCGTTTTGGTTATTTCAAAAACCTCAAAGACCCTTTGATTTGCATGGAAGGTCCGGCTGTTGTTAGGGCGAGTAATTTGATATCATTAATAACCACTAGTTAGGGTTATTTGAATATTTCAGAAATAGAGGACCGCTGGTTGTGTCTTTTTGGGTGAAATAATCCAGAATCAAATAATCACCAATTCTAGTTACTTCAAACCCCTCAAAGACCCACCAGTTCTCATGATTTTGTTAATTACATAGGGTTCCAGTAAATCTTTCAGAATCAAAGAACCACTAACTCTCAAATTTTAAAAAAGAACCAAGGCTATGAACATTAAGAATCACCCTAATACCCAATGTGAGTTTGATGCTCTTTCTAAGACCATTTGCACCAACACACTGCACATCATACTTTGGATGAAAATTAGTAAAAATCATCTAGAGAAAAAAATGTTATTTAGTCTAGTTTTTCTTTTTGTGTTTTGCCAAAAGCATGGTTAATTGGATTAGAAACATGATTTGGGTAAATTGACACCTTTGAGAAACCAAGTAAGGGCCACTTTAGATGGAGTCCAGGGTCCAAATTCTTAGAAACCAATTTGGACTCATTTGAAGCAAATTGAATCCTTGAGTTGGACCTTGCCTTGGACCCTAGCTTCCATCTTGGTTCTTCAAATTGTGAGGTACCCTTTTAAGCTCTTTTTAAAGTCCGAACCAATTGATTTTCCCTTGAAAATGGTGCCACGTAAGTTTTGCCTTGATTTGCCACTTTTTGGTCTTGGACCTTCATCTAAAGGTCCAATTCATGGCTCTCATCCAGTAGGATTGTTCTATTTCATTGGACCTTGGATCTTGGACCCTCATCTAAAGTGGCCCTAATAATAATATGCATTTGAATTTGATGCAACATCCAAATGAGAGTGCAAAAATATTTTAACCAATGTATTTCATAGATCTACATAATGCCTTTGAATTGAATGCAGTTCTCATGATAAGTATACAGAGCATGCGAAATAAATTTTCTATTCCATGCAGGTTTGCCTTGTGCCTAACATGAGTCTCTATAGGGACATTTCAAGGGCCGAAGGACATCCTTGGGACATTGGTTTGTCCATCAGCATGTTCTTAAGTACCTTGAATGTTGTAGAAAATTTCAATACAAATCATGTACATGCAAAATAGTGCAAGATAAAATCATACAAATGAAAAGGACTCCCTGTACTTTCTTCCTATATAACTTAATGTCTGGTTTGTATAATTTTTTTTTTCCTTTTTCTTACAACAGTATTATTAATATGTAATAGACTTATCAGTGAAGTCCCGCAATTAGGGCAGAGAACTGCCAGTTTCGACATGATAGGGCATCAAACATGTAACGGGGAATGAAAATTTTACAAAGCGAAATAACTAGTAGAACCCAAACTAGTTTTTCCACCAATTTTGGTGATAAACTGAGTTTTCATCCTGGTTTTCATTTTTCCTGAGCACGTCCACTACTGCTACATATATTTTCACTGCTCCTACCTGTACAACTACTATAATTACTCTCAAACCTTGTGCATTAAATGCTTAGTTTCAGCATTTCATACTTAGATTTAATAAAATTTCCTTACTTTGCGGATGCCACTGAAAGAGGGGATAGAGTGTGAAAGCAGGCCCAAAGACAGGGTGAAGAGAGGGTCACTTCATGGATAACTCTAATACATGTCTAGAGTTCCAAACTCCGATTTTTGGGTTTCTCCAAAATCGAAAGAGTGGCCATTACAAATTTAGTAGAAAAATGAATTAGTCAAAATTTTACAAAACTTTTGCAGCTTCCCATATCTTTTGATTCCCTCGTACAGTAGATTGTTCACATGATTTTGAACTATGAGCGTGAAAGGCAACTGTCTCTTTGTGCTTGTTGAAGGCAATAAAGGTTGTTATGCTCTATAAATGACACTTCCCAAACATGTTTATGAAAACCTTCAGCAATGGCCCAATATTTTCCTATATTACACTGCTATCCATTGTAGTTTACTAATGGCAAACTCTAAATTAGGTACAATAAAATCCACCATAGCTAAGTGTATAAGAGAAAAATGTGAGACTTGCATACAAATAAAGTTTCCTTAAACCTCTTAAGTCATGAAATTCATGAAATTTCAATCAATTCAGATTGCCTCTCACTCTCATAATTAAATCTATGAGCAAAGCAAGGTAGTAAGTAAAAAACTTATAAAAGTGTAGCTTAAGGCACAATAAAAAGAATGTGGAACAACCAAAAGAAAACAAAAAATAATAATTAAACACAGACATACAATCTTCCCATTATAGTTAATTAACTTGGACAATGCATTACTTGACACTACTAATGACAATGAAATGATCAGAAAAAGGAGTTGGACTCATGTTTGATTGTATTGAATTCAAATTCAATTAAAGAGAATTGAGATTCAAATTCATGCAAAAGGTATTGAAAATTTCCTCATCATTCATGATTATAATATTGAAAAAAAATAAAGCTGAGAAGGGAGATCAGTGAAACACTTTTCCATTCCATTCAGTTGCGATCTATGAATTGAAAACTTGCTAACACAAAAGCATGTTAAATGAAACAAGAACCCCCACAACACACACACACACACACACCACAAACAAATGAAATTTTTGGGTTAGGAAAATTCATGCACTCAAAGATCATGAATCTTTGTGTGGGCTATAATCAAAATGGGAGTTTATCACCTAAGCACAAAGATTTCACCTTGTGTAGATCACTCAACAAGTCCACGTAAATTTTCCCCTTGGTAATTAAAACATCTTTGATTTATATAAAATAGATGCATTATTTGCCATGGTGCACCCATAATT
>Ga0116231_10000959_pt1 | contig 56142 bp, 48 predicted proteins | sample S1TSphgellanicum_2_FD_89695 | JGI IMG/M metagenome (GOLD analysis project Ga0116231, IMG submission 89695) | Host-associated microbial communities from peat moss isolated from Minnesota, USA - S1T2_Fd - Sphagnum magellanicum MG | ecosystem: Host-associated > Plants > Peat moss > Unclassified...
GCCTGATCGCTCGTGAAATTCACGCGCAGATGATGGCGCACTTCTGGGAGGAAGCGACCGAGTACGAAGTGCAGGTCAGCCGTGGCTTCACGGAATTGAAGCCCTGCAACTATACGGTTACCGCGGGCCAGACGGCTCATCACTACCGGGAAACCGTCACTGAGCTCGGCCGCATCAAGCAGATGCTGTTCGGTGGCTTCGCGCGCTGTCTCTATCCGTTGCAGAGGTTCGATTCCGATACGGAACGTCGCTTTGCCGTCATCCTTGAGCGCGACGCGGCGAAGTGGTTCAAGCCTGCCAAGGGACAGTTCCAGATTTACTACAAGCTCGGCACTGAGCAGCCGGAGTACATCCCTGACTTCGTGGTAGAAACGGACTCGACGATCTTCATAGTGGAAACCAAGGCCAGAGCAGACATCAATACTCAGGAAGTTCAGGCCAAGGCTACTGCCGCTGCGCGGTGGTGCAAGCACGCTTCCGATCATGCGGGAAAGGTGGGCACCAAGCCATGGCGGTACTTGCTGGTCCCGCACGACGAGATCGCGGAATCAATGCGGCTCCCCGATTTCTTGCGCTTCGAGGTGAAGAACTGAGGCTGACACGGAATCCTGGTTGCCTATTTCTTGGGCGAAATTTGGGCCCAATTTGGGCCCAAACGGGGGCGGTTCCACACAACCGTGCACAGTTGGGGTTGTCGACAAGTCAATGATATAAAAGGAAAGGGCCTGATTTCTCAGGCCCCGAATTGGTGGAGGCGGCGGGAATCGAACCCGCGTCCGCGAATGGTCCGCAGACGGCTCTACGTGCGTATCCGACCTATTTTTGTCTCGTCGCGTGCTTAGCCAGTCGGCGGGCCGACACGCAACCAGTCACTTGGTTCTCGAGGCGTACGTCATGACTCCGCACGCATCCAGCCACTGTATATGGCGCTGCTGTCGGTTACCCGACCTAGCCCAGTGGCAGGCTAGTGCAGCGTCTCACCGGGTTTAGGCGGCGAGAGCGAAACGCGCGTCGTTGGCGTTTGTAGTGTTCCAGCTTATTTACGAGGTGACTGGGCCTCGGCACGCACCGTGCTGTTTCGCAACCCGCGTCGAAGCCGGATCGCCCCCAGATGATGCAAGCTGCATTGTACGCCGGCTGCCGGGCGGCCAGCCTCAGGATTGGGCGGCCTCGAGCCCCGGGTCCAGCGGATCGATCAGGTTGAAATGGTCGTAGTCCAGGTGCTCGACCCCATCGCTGCCGACATGCAGGATGTCGCGGAAGCGGTAATTCCAGCGCACGAGATTGCTCGGGTACTCCTGCCGGGCCATCAGGACCTGCCCGGTGGTGTCGTCGGTGCCGCTCAAGTTGAGCAGGAACACGGCGCGCGCCTTGGCCAGCGACTCGGACGTTTCCCCGGCCAGCGGGCTGTTGTCGTCGATGACGTGCATCAGGTTCCAGCCCAGCAGGAACAGCGGGTGCTGGCTGCGCAGCAGTTGCAGGTCGCTGATGCGCCGTATGCGCCAGCCCTCGGACGTCACGCCGTCGCGCAGCAAGCGCAGCTGGGCCGAGGCCTCCATGATGACGTTCTGGCGCGCGTTGGCCGCGCGGAACATCAGCGTGGTCTTGCCCTCCACCGGGCACACCACGCCCTGGCTCGCGAACAGGAAGCGGGCCTGGGGTCGCGAGAAACGCGAGAATATGGCGCCGGTCATCAAGGCGATGCTCATCACGCCCAGGAAGATCTCGCAGCTGGCGACGATGTGTCCGTACACCGTGACCGGGTGCATGTCGCCGTAGCCCACGGTCGCCAGCGTCTCGACGCTGAAGAAGAAACCGCCCCAGAAGCCCGCCGGGTTGAGGTTGGCGATGCAGCCCGGCACCAGCCGGTAGAGCAGCGCGAACACGAGGTTGAACGAGACGAAGAACAGGCCGAAGCCGACGAACAGCAGCGGCCAGTTGACCGTCATCGTGTAGTGGAACAGATCGAGCCAGACCTTGCGGCGCAGGCCGTGGGTGATGATCGTCCGGTCGGAGAATGTCAGGCGGCGGCCGTGCCGGTGCGGCGCGTGCGGATGCGCACGCGCACCGCTGCGCGCCTGCGCGTTGCCAGCGGGCTTGCCCTTGGCCGGCGCGGTCGTGCGTGCGGTCGTCATGCCGGGCTCACGCTGCGCTCATGCCTGCGCCGGCAGCACCCAGCGCAGCACCTCGGGTGCGCTGTGGACGATATGGTCCGCCTGCCACTGTCCGATATCGTCCATCGCTGCCGAGTAGCCGTAGGCCGCGGCGATGGTGCGCACGCCGGCCGCGCGGCCGGCCTCGATGTCGCGCCGGTCGTCGCCCACGTAGACGCTGGCCTCGGGCGCGCACGCGCACTGCGCCAGCGCGTACCGGATCGGCGCCGGGTCGGGCTTGGGGCGCGCCGCCGTGTCGCCGCTGACGACGCACGCAGCGCGCTGGTCCAGGTGCAGCGCGCGCACCAGCGGCTGCGTGAGGCGCGCCACCTTGTTCGTCACGATGCCCCAGCGCAGCCCCGCCGCCTCGATGCTTTCCAACATGCGGTCGACGCCCGGAAACAGGATGGTGCGGCCGAACAGCGAGGCTTCGTAGCGATCGATAAATTCCGCGCGCATCGGCTCGTATTCGGGGTCGCCGGGGCGATAGCCGAACGCACGGCCGATCAGGCCGCGCGCCCCGTGGCTGGCCCAGGGGCGCAGCTCCTCGAGCGGGCGCGGCGCCCGTCCGCGCGCCTGCAGGCATTCATTGACGGCGCCCACCAGGTCCGGTGCCGAGTCGGCCAGCGTTCCATCGAGGTCGAAGAGCACGAGCGCGGTGGGCGCCGGGGTGCCGCCTGCCTCGGGCACGGGGTCGCGGCCGGGCGCTGCGGATGTCATCAGGGGTGCACGCGCGCTCAGGCCGGACGGCCGCAGGCCATCAGGTAGTTGACGCCGGCGTCGCCGTTGAGGTGGGCGCGCCGCGTGAGCGGGTTGTAGTGCATGCCGGTGAGCGACTTGACCTCCAGCCCGGCGGCACGCGCGCCGCGCGCCACTTCGCTCGGGCGCAGGAAGCGCGCGTACTCGTGCGTGCCGCGCGGCAGCAGGCCCAGCACGTACTCGGCGCCGATGATCGCCATCAGGAAGGAGCGCGGGTTGCGGTTGATCGTCGAGAACAGCACGGTCCCGCCCGGCCGCGCCAGGCGCGCGCAGGCCGCGATCGTGCTGGCCGGGTCGGGCACGTGCTCGAGCATCTCCATGCACGTCACCAGGTCGTACCGGCCGGGCTGTTCCTCCGCCAGGGCTTCGGCCGAGATCGCCCGGTAGTCCAGGCGGGCGCCACTTTCCAGCGCATGCAGCCGTGCCACCTGCAAGGGCTTGCCCGCCAGGTCGATGCCCAGCACGTCGGCACCACGGCGGCTCATCGCCTCGGCCAGGATGCCGCCGCCGCAGCCCACATCGAGCACCGTGCGCCCGGCCAGCGGGATCTGGCGCTCGATCCATTCCAGGCGTACCGGGTTGATCTCGTGCAGCGGCCGGAACGCGCCCTGCGGATCCCACCAGCGGTGGGCCAGGTCGCTGAACTTCTGCAACTCGGCCGGATCGGCGTTGATTTCGGTCATCGTAGCGGCTGGGCCAAAGACACGGTCCCCGGGCTTGGGTCGCGTGGACGCGACCGCGCGTCGGTGCCCGCATCCTACCGCGCCCAAGCGCGATGCCCAAAGGCGAGCAAGAAAATGAGCCGATCGTCAGCCGATCGCCGACGATCGGCCGGTAAAGAAAAACCCCGCCGTAGCGGGGTTTTCCTCGTGCGCCGGACGCTTACGTTTGCACGCTCACGCTTGCACACTTACGGTTGCAAGCCTATTGCGGGGCGATCTGGTAGCCGTCCACGCTGACCTCGACGCGGCGGTTCTTGGCTCGTCCTTCGGCGGTCTTGTTGTCGGCCACCGGTTCGGTCTTGCCCTTGCCTATCGTCTTGATCTTCTCGGCCGGCACGCCGTGTGCGACCAGGTAGTTGCGCACGGTCTCGGCCCGGCGCAGCGACAGCTTCTCGTTGTACGAGGCGCTGCCGATGGCGTCGGTGTAGCCGACCACGGTCACGCTGTTGAGCACCGTGGCGCTCTTGAGCTTGTTGACCAGGTCATTGAGGTCGGCGCTGTCCGTGCCCTTGAGCGTCGCCCGGTCGAAGTCGAACAGCTCGTCCGAGCCGAAGGTCAACTTCTGCTGCAGCAACTGCTTGACCGGTGCCGGCGGGGGCGGCGGCGCGACCGGCTTGGGCGGCGGCGGAGGCGGCGGCGGAGGAGGAGGCGGGGGCGGCGGCGGGGGAGGCGGCGGCGGGGGCGGGACGAGGTCCTTGTCGCACTCGACGTTCGCGTAGGTCTTGTCGAAGTAACCGGTGTGCCAGCAAAGTCCGCTTCCGCTGCGAACGATGTACCCGCTCGAGTCGAGCACATAGCCGGAGGGACGGGTACCCTTGACCGGCGGGCTGGCGTTCGACCCCATGCCGGGCGTCGTCGAGCACGCCGACACGCCGAGCAGCGCCGCTGCAGCGAGGGCAAGCTTTCCTTGGTAGTTCATTCTTTTCCTTTCCATGTAGGGAATTTCTGGAGCCGGCGGGCGCATCGGGCAGTGCACGCCCCGACGGCCTCCGACCCTTTCTTATTCGTTCTCGTGGTTACGCAAATAGCCCTAGATACTACTAGGATTTTCGCGCAGCCACTGGCGGACAAGATTGTGCCATGGGCCAGCGGCCCGGAGGACTTCATCGGCGAGGGAAGGCGGCTGGACATGCATAAACCGGCGATCATCCAGAAGACTGTTGCCGGCAACCCACACATGCGTGACGCTTTGGCGTCCGGCGCTGTAGACCAGCTGGGATATCACGTCGTAGCAGGGTTGATTCTCGATGCCGCCCAGGTCGACGGCGCACAGGTCGGCTTCCTTGCCGACCTCTATGGACCCGATGCGCTCCTCCAAACCCAGCGCACGTGCACCACCGAGCGTCGCGCATTCGAGCGCCTGCCACGAGGGCATCGCCGTCGCGTCCTGGGCCGATCCCTTGGCCAGCAGTGCCGCCAGCGCCATCTCGCCCAGCACGTCGAGCCGGTTGTTGCTCGCCGCGCCGTCGGTGCCGATCGCCACGCCCACGCCGGCCGACAACAGGCGGGCCACGGGCGCGATGCCGCTGGCCAGCTTGAGGTTGGACGCCGGGCAATGGGCGACCGCCGCCCCGCGCCGCGCCAGCAGTTCGATGTCCTCGTCGGTGAGTTGCGTCGCGTGCACGGCGATCAGGCGCTCGCTCACCAGGCCGAGCCGATCCAGCCGCTGCAGCGGGCGCACGCCGTGCTGCTGCAGCGACTGCTCGACCTCGAGCGCCGTCTCCTGCACGTGCATGTGGATGGGCAGGTCCAGTTCCTCGGCCAGCGCGGTGATCCGGCGCAGGGTGTCGTCGGCCACCGTGTAGGGCGCGTGCGGCGCGAGCGTGAAGCCGACGAGCGGATCGTCGCGCAGGCTGTCGCGGGCCGCCAGTCCCTGGCGCAGGTAGTCGTCGGCGTCGGTCGCGTAGCGGCTCGGGAAGTCGATGGTGACGATGCCCACCACGGCACGCAGCCCCAGGCTGCGCAGCCCCTGGGCCGCCTCGGCCGGGTAGAAGTACATGTCGTTGCAGCAGGTGACGCCGCCCCGCAGCATCTCGGCCGCGGCCAGGCGCGTGCCGTCAAAGACGAACTCCGGCCCGACGACGGCGCGCTCCAGCGGCCAGATGCGTTGCTGCAGCCAGCGTGCCAGCGGCAGGTCGTCGCCGACCCCGCGCAGCAGGCTCATCGCGCTGTGGCCGTGCGCATTGACCAGCCCGGGCATCAGCGCGTGCCGCTCCAGCGCGGTGCGCCGCGCCGGCTCGTAGCGTTCCCGTGCCTGCGCCACGGGCACGATGGCGACGATGCGGCCGCCGTCGACGACCACGGCCTGGTGCTCGAGCACCGCCGCGCGCGGGCGTACCGGGACCAGCCAGCGCGCCTCGATAACGCTATCCACAGCCTGCATTGCCATCCCCTGCATCGCCAGCGGTCGCCGGCCTCGGTGCGGGTGCCCGGCCGGTGCCGCGTTATACCAACATTGATCGCGGGATGGTGCGGCGCCCCGCGGGGGGCGGCACGGGCGCAGGGGCGCTGGTAAAATGCGCGGTTGCCCTGGGGAACGGATGGCCCGGTGCAGGTTTCCGCGGGCACGGGCCCCCGGCGCCGCGGTCCCGCGCCTGCCACCCGGTACCGCTGCCGGATTCGCCGCACTAGCCGTCACGCCACGCCCGCCGCCCTAACCTTCTCGATTGCGACGACCCATGGACCAGTTTGCCAAGGAAACCCTGCCGATCTCCCTCGAAGAGGAGATGCGCCGTTCCTACCTCGACTACGCGATGAGCGTCATCGTCGGGCGCGCGCTGCCCGACGTGCGCGACGGCCTCAAGCCGGTCCACCGGCGCGTGCTGTTCGCCATGCACGAAGCCAACAACGTGTGGAACCGGCCCTACGTGAAATGCGCGCGCGTCGTGGGGGAGGTCCTGGGCAAATACCATCCGCACGGCGACACGGCAACCTATGACGCGCTGGTGCGCATGGCGCAGGATTTCTCGCTGCGCTACCTGCTGATCGACGGCCAGGGCAACTTCGGCTCGGTCGACGGCGACAACGCGGCGGCCTACCGCTACACCGAGTGCCGCCTCAACAAGCTGGCCTCCGAACTGCTCGTCGACATCGACAAGGAAACCGTCGACTTCATCCCCAACTACGACGGCAAGGAGCGCGAGCCCACCGTGCTGCCGGCGCGCGTGCCCAACCTGCTCATCAACGGCTCGGGCGGCATCGCCGTCGGCATGGCCACCAACATTCCGCCGCACAACATGGGCGAGGTGATCGACGGCTGCCTGCTGCTGCTGCGCAGCCCCGAGGTCACCATCGACGAGCTCATCGAGCGGATCCCGGCACCCGATTTCCCCACCGCCGGCATCATCTACGGCCTGGAAGGCGTGCGCGAAGGCTACCGTACCGGGCGCGGGCGCGTCGTGATGCGCGCCAAGACCCATTTCGAGGAGATCGACAAGGGCGCGCGCAGCGCGATCATCGTCGACGAACTGCCCTACCAGGTCAACAAGCGGGCGCTGCTCGAGCGCATCGCCGACATGGTCAACGAGAAGAAGATCGAAGGCATCTCGGACATCCGCGATGAATCCGACAAATCCGGCATGCGCGCGGTCTTCGAGCTCAAGCGCGGCGAGCTGCCCGAGGTCGTGCTCAACAACCTGTTCAAGCTCACGCAGCTGCAGGACACCTTCGGCATGAACCTCGTGGCGCTGGTCGACGGCCAGCCGCGCCTGCTCAACCTCAAGCAGATCATCGAGTCCTTCCTGTCGCACCGGCGCGAAGTCGTCACGCGGCGCACGGTGTTCGATCTGCGCGAGGCGCGCCGGCGCGGCCACGTGCTCGAGGGCCTGGCCGTGGCCCTGGCCAGCATCGACGACTTCATCGCCATCATCAAGGCCGCGCCCACGCCGCCGGTGGCCAAGGCCGAGCTCGTGGCGCGCCGCTGGGATTCGCCGGTGGTGCGCGAGATGCTCGCGCGCGCGGCCCAGGGCGGCAGCGCCGCCCTCTACCGCCCGGAAGGCCTCGATCCGGCCCTGGGACCCCAGGACGACGGCACCTACCGCCTGTCCGAGGAACAGGCCGAGCAGATCCTGCAGATGCGCCTGCAGCGCCTCACCGGCCTGGAACAGGACAAGATCGTCGGCGAATACCGCGACGTCATGGCCCTGATCGGCGACCTGATCGACGTCCTGGCGCGGCCCGAGCGCATCACCACCATCATCCACGACGAGCTCGTCGAGCTGCGGCGCGAGTACGCCGGCTCGGGCGACGTGCGCCGCTCCGAGATCGTGCGCACGACCGAGGAGCTGGCCACCGAGGACCTGATCGCGCCGCAGGACATGGCGGTCACGCTCTCGCACGCCGGCTACATCAAGAGCCAGCCGCTGGCCGACTACCGCGCGCAGAAGCGCGGCGGCCGCGGCAAGCAGGCCGCCGCGGCGCGCGAGGACGACTGGATCGACCAGCTCTTCATCGCCAACACGCACGACACCATCTTGTGCTTCTCCAACAGCGGCCGCATGTACTGGCTCAGGGTGTGGGAGGTCCCGCAGGGATCGCGCACCGCGCGCGGCAAGCCGATCGTCAACATGTTCCCGCTGGCCGAGGGCGAGAAGATCACCGTCATCCTTCCGGTCAAGGCCTTCGACGACGATCACTTCGTGTTCATGGCCACGGCCTTCGGCACCGTCAAGAAGACCCCGCTGGCCGACTTCTCCAACCCGCGCCGGGCCGGCATCATCGCCGTCGACCTCGAGCCCGACGACTTCCTCATCGGCGCGGCCATCACCGACGGCCACCACGACGTGATGCTGTTCTCCGATTCCGGCAAGGCCGTGCGCTTCGACGAGAACGACGTGCGCCCGATGGGCCGCCAGGCGCGCGGCGTGCGCGGCATGCAGCTCGACGACACCGCACGCGTGATCGCCCTGCTGGTGGCCGAGGACGAGCAGCAGAACGTCCTCACCGCCACCGAAAACGGCTACGGCAAGCGCACGCCGATCGCCGAGTACACCCGCCACGGCCGCGGCACCAAGGGCATGATCGCCATCGCCACCTCCGAGCGCAACGGCAAGGTCGTGGCTGCCACGCTGGTGCACGAAAGCGACGAGATCATGCTCATCACCACCGGCGGGGTGCTCATCCGCACGCGCGTGTCCGAGATCCGCACGATGGGCCGGGCCACGCAGGGGGTGACGCTGATCGCGCTGGACTCGGGTACCACGCTCTCGGGCCTGCAGCGCGTGGTCGAGACCGACGCCGCGCCGGACCCCGACGGGCCGGTGGAAGAGTAGGGCGTGGCCAGCACCGCCGCGCCCGGCCCCGACGCGCCGGCCGCCACCGGCAGCGGGGCGGCCATGGAAGAGCGGCTCCGGCAGTTGCGTGATGCGGTCGACGCCATCGACCTGCAACTGGTCGACCGCCTGAACGAGCGTGCGCGCCTGGTCGCCGAGATCGGCCGCATCAAGCAGGACGCGGGCGCGCCCATCTTCCAGCCCGGGCGCGAGGCCGAGGTGGTGCGGCGCGTCGTGGGCGCCAGCACCGGCCCCTTGCCCGACTCGGCGATCGAAGCCATCTACCGCGAGATCATGTCCGCCGCGCGCGCGATCCAGCGCCCGCTGGGCGTCGCCTACCTCGGGCCCCAGGGCACCTTCTCCGAGCTGGCCATGCTCAAGAAGTTCGGCAGCTCGGCCCAGCCGCAGTCCTGCGCCTCGATCGACGAGGTCTTCCGCGCCGCCGAGTCCGAGCGCGCCGACTTCGCGGTCGTCCCCGTCGAGAACTCGTCCGAGGGCGCGGTGTCGCGCTCGCTCGACCTGCTGCTGGCCACGCCGCTGTGCATCGTCGCCGAGGTCTCGATCCCGGTCCACCTGCACCTGCTCACGCTGACGGCCGGTCTCCAGGGCGTCAAGCGCGTGCTCGCGCACCCGCAGGCGCTGGGCCAGTGCGTCGCCTGGCTCAACCTCAATGCCCCGGGCCTGGAGCGCGTCTCCGTGGCCAGCAACGCCGAGGCCGCGCGCCTGGCCAGCCTGGATCCGCAGCTGGCGGCCATCGCCGGCGACCAGGCCGCGGTCCGCTACGGGCTCCAGACCGTGGCCTCGCTCATCCAGGACGACGCGCACAACCGCACGCGTTTCCTCGTGCTCGGCCGCCACCATTCGCGCCGCACCGGCAGCGACAAGACCTCGCTGATCCTCTCCGTGGCCAACCGTGCCGGGGCGGTGCACGAGATGCTCGCGCCGCTGGCGCGCCACGGCGTCTCGATGACGCGCTTCGAGTCGCGCCCGGCGCGCACCGGCGCCTGGGAATACCATTTCTTCGTCGACCTGGAAGGCCATGCCAGCGACGGCAACATCGCCGCGGCGCTGCAGGACCTGCAGCAAACCTGCGCCTTTTATCGCTGCCTGGGCTCCTATCCGAGGGACGCATGACCACCGAACGCCACGCCGGCCGCGCCGCCGACCCCGCCACCCCCGCGCCGAGCGCCGCCGCCGGCACGCTGCCCGCGCTGCCCTACGTGCGCGCGATCGCCCCGTACCAGCCGGGCAAGCCGATCGAGGAACTGGCGCGCGAGATCGACCTGCCGGAGAGCGACATCGTCAAGCTCGCCTCCAACGAGAATCCGCTGGGCATCCCCGAGTCCGCGCAGCGGGCCATGATGGCCGCCGCGGCCGGCGCGGGCCGCTATCCCGACGGCAGCGCCTTCGTGCTCAAGGCCGCGCTGTCGCGGCACCTGCGCGTGCCGCCGGAATGGATCACGATCGGCAACGGCAGCAACGACATCCTCGAGATGGCCGCCGCGGCCGTGCTGGCGCCGGGGCGCAGCAGCGTCTTCGCGCAGTATTCGTTCGGCGCCTACGCGCTGGCGACGCAGTCGCGCGGCGCCCGCGCCATCGTCGTGCCGGCGCTCGACTTCGGCCACGACCTGGCGCGCATGGCGCGCTCGGTCGAGGCCGACACGCGCTTGATCTACGTCGCCAACCCGAACAACCCCACCGGCACCTTCCTGGGCGCCGCGGCGCTCGAGGCTTTCCTGGCGTCGATCCCCGGCGATGTCCTCGTCGTGCTCGACGAGGCCTACAACGAGTACCTGCCGCCCGAGCTGCGCTACGACGCGATCGCCTGGGTGCGCCGCTTCCCCAACCTGCTCGTGTCGCGCACCTTCTCCAAGGCCTATGGCCTGGCCGGCCTGCGCGTGGGCTACGGCGTGGCCCAGCCGGAGCTGGGCGAGCTGCTCAATCGCGTGCGCCTGCCGTTCAACGTGTCGACCATCGCCCAGGCCGCGGCCTGTGCCGCGCTCGCCGATGTCGCGTTCGTGCAGCGCAGCTACGCGCTCAACCGCGACCAGCTCCAGCGCGTGAGCGCGGCGCTGCGCGCCATGGACCTGCCGGTGGTGAACAGCTTTGCCAACTTCGTGCTCGTGCGCGTCGGCCCCGCGGCGCGCGTCTACCACGAGCTGCTGCTGCGCGGCGTCATCGTCCGCCCGGTCGCCGGCTATGGCCTGCCCGAATGGCTGCGCGTGTCGATCGGGCTGCCCGAGGAGAACACGCGCCTGCTGCAGGTGCTGCCGGCGGCGCTGTCGGCGGCACGGTCCCCATGACCGGTGTACCGATCGCCCAGGCACCGATGGCCCGTGCACCGCTGGCGCATGCCGCCCCGACCCTGGCCGTGCTGGGCTGCGGGCTGCTCGGCGGCTCGACCGCCGGCGCCTGGCGCCGCGCCGGATGCGTGGGCACCGTGCGCGCGTTCGATCGCGATGCGCGCCAGGCCGAGCGGGCCGTGGCGCTGGGCCTGGCCGACGTGGCGGCCGCCACGCTCGCCGAGGCGGTGGCCGACGCCGACCTGATCCTGCTGGCCACGCCGGTGGGCGCGATGCCGGCCTTGCTGGCCGAGCTGGCGCGCCACGCGCGCGCCGACGCGTTGATCACCGACGTGGGCAGCACCAAGGTCGAGGTCGTTGCCGCGGCCCGGCGGGCGCTGGGCGAGCGCGCCGCGCGCTTCGTCCCGGCGCACCCGATCGCCGGCGGCGCGCTGCCGGGCATCGACCAGGCCAGCGCCACGCTCTTTGCCGAGCGCTGGGTCATCACCACCCCCGACGCCGGCACCGCGGCCGACGCGCTGGAGCGGGTCGAGGCCGCCTGGAGCGCCTGCGGCGCGCGCGTGGCGCGCATGTCGGCGCCCGAACACGACCGCATCTTCGCCGCCGTGAGCCACCTGCCGCACCTGCTGGCATTCGCGCTGGTGCACCAGATCGCCGGGCAGCCGGACGGCGCGCGCAAGCTCCAGTTCGCCGGCGCCGGTTTCCAGGACTTCACCCGCATCGCGGCCAGCGACCCGGCCATGTGGCGCGACATCGCGCTGGCCAACCGGGCGGCGCTGGTCCAGGAACTGGTGCAGTTCCGCGGCCAGATCGACCTGCTGCAGGCCGCCGTGGCGGCCGGCGACGCCCAGGCCCTGGACCGCTTCTTTGGCCGCGCCAGCCAGGCGCGCCGGGGCCAGGTCTTCGGCATGGTCGACGGGCAAGCCCATGGTGAATGAGGCCGTGTCGCCGCGCGCGTGGCCGCCGCTGCTGACCGTGGCGCCGATCGGGCGCGCGCAGGGCGTGGTGCGACTGCCCGGCTCCAAGAGCATGTCCAACCGCGCGCTGCTGCTGGCGGCGCTGGCCGAAGGCGCGACGCAGCTCTCGGGCCTGCTCGACGCCGACGACACGCGCGTGATGATCGCCGCCCTGCGCCTGCTGGGTGTTGCCGTGTCGCTCGACGGCGACCGCGCCCGGGTCGCCGGCTGCGGCGGCGCGTTTCCGGTGCGCCAGGCCGAGCTGCACCTGGGCAACGCCGGCACGGCGATGCGGCCGCTGACCGCCGCGCTGGCCTTTGCCGGCGGCACCTACCGGCTCGACGGCGTGGCGCGCATGCGCGAACGGCCGATCGGCGACCTGGTCGATGCGCTCAACGCCATGGGCGCGCGCATCACCTACCTGGGCGCACGCGGCTTTCCGCCGCTGCTGATCGAACCGGCCGGCGCCGCGGCGGCCGCGGCCGCCGCGCCGTCCAGCGACCGCGCGATACGCGTGCGCGGCGATGTCTCCAGCCAGTTCCTGAGCGGCCTGCTCATCGCCGCGCCGGCGCTGGCGCCGGTCGAGGGCCTGCGCATCGAGGTCGAGGGCGGCCTGATCTCCCAGCCCTACGTCGCCATGACCGTGGCGATGATGCGCGCGTTCGGCGCGCGCGTGCAGCAGGCCGGCAGCACGTTTCGCGTCGAGGCCGGGCGCTATCGCTCGCCCGGGCACTTCGCGATCGAGGGCGATGCTTCGGGCGCATCCTATTTTCTCGCCCTCGGCGCCATCGCCGGCGGCCCGGTGCGCGTCGAGGGGGTGGGCAGCGCCAGCGTGCAGGGCGACGTCGCCTTTGCCCACGTGCTCGCGGGCATGGGGGCGCAGGTGGACTGGGGCCCGGACGGGATCAGCGCCGCCGCCCCCGCCGCCGGCACCCTGCGCGCCGCCGACACCGACGCCACGGCGATACCGGATGCCGCCATGACGCTGGCGGTGCTGGGCCTGTTCGCCCAGGGCACGACGCAGCTGCGCGGCATCGGTTCGTGGCGTGTCAAGGAGACCGACCGGATCCACGCGATGGCCACCGAGCTGTCGCGGCTGGGCGCCATCGTGCAGAGCGGCCCCGACTGGCTGAGCGTCGCCGCGCCGCCGGCCTGGCGCGAGGCCACGATCGATACCTATGACGACCACCGCATGGCGATGTGCCTGGCCCTGGCCGCGGCCGGCGGCGTGCCCGTGCACATCCGCGATCCGGGCTGCGTGGCCAAGACCTATCCGGCCTTCTTCGACGAGCTCGAGCGCCTGTGCGCGCCCGGGCGCGCGGCCCTGCGCCCATGAGCACGACGCGCGATCCGCCCCCGGTGCCGCCGGGCCTGGCCGGCCACACCGCCGCCAACGCCCCGGCCTACGACATCCCGGTCATCGCCATCGACGGCCCTACCGCCTCGGGCAAGGGCACGGTGGCCCAGCAGGTGGCGCGCGCGCTGGGTTTTTCCTGCCTGGACAGCGGCGCGCTGTACCGCATCGTGGGCCTGCTGGCGATCGAGCGCGGCGTCGACCTGGACGATGGCACCGCCCTGGCCGCCCTGGCCCTGGACCTGCAGCCGCGCTTCGAGGACGGTCGCGTCCTGCTCGGCGCGCGCGACATCAGCGAGGCCATACGCACCGAGGCGGCCAGCCGGGCCTCGTCGCGGGTGGCCGTCGCCCCGGCGCTGCGCACCGCGCTGCTGGCCCTGCAGCGCCAGCAGCGGCGCCCGCCGGGGCTGGTCGCCGACGGCCGCGACATGGGCACCGTGGTGTTCCCGGATGCGGTCCTGAAGGTGTACCTGCAGGCCGATGTCCAGGTGCGCGCCGAGCGCCGCCTTAAGCAGTTGATGGAAAAGGGATATCCTGCTACGCTGGCAGACCTCTTGCAATCCTTGCGGGAACGCGACGCGCGCGACCAAACGCGCGATTGTGCCCCGCTCGCGGTTGCGGAAGATGCAAGGGTGTTGGACAGCACGGCGCTATCGGCCGACCAGGTCGTGGCGCAAGTGCTGCAGTGGTATCGCGGCGCCTGAGGCGGCGCTTTCCGGCAGCGTCACGGGAAGCGGACCGCCGCGGCGGCGCGCGCAACAATACGGGCACGACGGAGGAACCTCCCACGTGCATTCGATCAACTCCGCCCGGGTGCAACACCTCGGCGAGAACGAAAGTCCTCATGTCATCCATTGCCACTTTCAGCAGTTCCGAAGCCGCCCCCGAGTCCTTCGCCGCCCTCTTCGAAGAGAGCCTGTCGCGCCATGAGATGCGCGCCGGCGAAGTGATCACCGCGGAGGTCGTGCGCGTCGATTTCAATTTCGTGGTCGTCAATGCCGGCCTCAAGTCCGAGGCCTACATCCCCCTCGAGGAATTCCGCAACGACGCCGGCGAAGTCGACGTCAAGCCCGGCGATTTCGTCTCCGTCGCCATCGAGGCCCTGGAAAACGGCCACGGCGACACCATCCTGTCGCGCGACAAGGCCAAGCGCCTGGCGGCATGGCTCAACCTGGAAAAGGCCCTCGACAGCGGCGAACTGGTCACGGGCACGATCAGCGGCAAGGTCAAGGGCGGCCTGACCGTCATGACCAACGGCATCCGCGCCTTCCTGCCCGGCTCGCTGGTCGACACGCGCCCGGTCAAGGACACCACCCCTTACGAGGGCAAGACGCTCGAGTTCAAGGTCATCAAGCTCGACCGCAAGCGCAACAACGTCGTGGTCTCGCGCCGCGCGGTGGTCGAGGCCAGCATGGGCGAGGAACGCGCGCGCCTGCTCGAGAACCTCAAGGAAGGCTCGATCGTCAAGGGCGTGGTCAAGAACATCACCGACTACGGCGCGTTCGTCGACCTGGGCGGCATCGATGGCCTGCTGCACATCACCGACCTGGCCTGGCGCCGCGTGCGCCACCCCAGCGAGGTCGTCGCCGTGGGCCAGGAGCTCACCGCCAAGGTGCTCAAGTTCGACCAGGAGAAGAACCGCGTCTCGCTGGGCGTCAAGCAGCTGGGCGAGGATCCCTGGGTCGGCCTGGGCCGGCGCTACCCGCAGGGCACGCGCCTGTTCGGCAAGGTCACCAACATCACCGACTACGGCAGCTTCGTCGAGATCGAGGCCGGCATCGAGGGCCTGGTGCACGTGTCGGAGATGGACTGGACCAACAAGAACGTCGACCCGCGCAAGATCGTCCAGCTCGGCGACGAGGTCGAGGTCATGGTGCTGGAGATCGACGAGGACCGCCGCCGCATCTCGCTGGGCATGAAGCAGTGCCGGCCCAATCCCTGGGACGACTTCGCCGTCGCCCACAAGAAGGGCGACAAGGTCAAGGGCGCCATCAAGTCGATCACCGACTTCGGCGTGTTCATCGGCCTGCCGGGCGGTATCGACGGCCTCGTGCACCTGTCCGACCTCTCCTGGAGCGAGACCGGCGAGGACGCGGTGCGCAAGTTCAAGAAGGGCGAGGAACTCGAAGCGCTGGTGCTGGCGATCGATGTCGAGCGCGAGCGCATCTCGCTGGGCGTCAAGCAGCTGGGCGGCGATCCGTTCAACAACTTCGCCCACTCGCACGACAAGGGCTCGCTGGTCAACGGCACGATCAAGTCGGTCGACGCCAAGGGCGCGGTGGTATCGCTGGGCGACGACGTCGAGGGCTACCTGCGCGCCTCGGAGATCTCGCCCGATCGCGTCGAGGATGCAAGAAATCACCTCAAGGAGGGGGACACGGTTCAGGCGATGATCATCAACGTCGATCGCAAGAACCGCAATATCAACCTGTCGATCAAGGCCAAGGACACCGCGGAAACCGCCGAGACCATGGCGCGGATGCAGTCCGAGGCCACGACGGGGACGACCAACCTGGGCGCGCTGCTCAAGGCCAAGCTCGACACCCAGACCAAGTAGCCCGTTGAAGGCAGGAGCGGGCCGGCACACGGCGTGTGCCGGCCCCCGCGATACTTCTTTGCCACCCGTTTCCTGTTGCGTTCGCCGCCATGACTGCGCCCCGCGCCTTGACAAAATCGGAGCTGATCGTTCGACTCGCCGCACGCAACCCGCGGCTCGTCGCCCGTGATGCCGACGAGGCGGTGAAGCTCATCCTCGACATGCTCGGCGCCGCCTTGTCGCAGGGCGGCCGCATCGAGATCCGCGGCTTCGGCAGCTTCTCGCTCAACTACCGTCCGGCCCGCGTCGGCCGCAATCCCAAGTCCGGCGAACGCGTGGAGGTCCCGGCCAAGCACGTGCCGCACTTCAAGGCCGGCAAGGAACTGCGCGAGCGCGTCGACGGCAACGGCGCCGCCGCGGCGCCGGAGCGGACCCGGGCCAACGGCACCGCTCCCTAGCCCTGCCGGCGCTGGACGGGCGGCCCCCGCCCTTGGCCCCGCGCCCGGCCCCGTAGAATCGCACCCACCGTATCGGCGCATCGCGAAAGGGCGGCATGGATCTCATTGCCTGGTTTGGTCGTCTGGTCTTTTTCCTGCTGGCGCTCTGGCTGGCGCTGGAGAACACGGCCATGGTGCCGCTGCGCCTCTCGTCGTCGATCCAGTGGGCCAGCGTGCCTCTGCTGGCCGTCATCCTGGTGTGCTTCGTCGCCGGCGTCATCGCCGGTTCGCTGGCGCTGCTGCCGCGCCTGATCCGCCTGCAGCGCCAGCTGGCGCGCCCGGCGCGTCCGCAGGCCGCGGCCCAGCAGGCGGCCGAGACCGCCCTGACCCGCGCCGCGCGCCAGGGCGGGGCCGCCGGCGATCTCGAGCTCGAGACCCGCGGCAGGCGCTGAGCACCCCGACGAGCACCGTTCGATGGACCTGCAACTCTGGTACCTGCTGGCGCTGCCGCTGCTCTTCCTCGCCGGCTGGTGGGCGCGCGGCTACGAGGCGCGGGTGCGCGCCGCCGACCAGGGCGGCGCGCCGCAATCGCTGTTCCGCGGCCTGAACCTGCTGCTCAACGACCAGCCCGACCGGGCGATCGACGCCTTCATCGCGATCGCCACGGTCGATCCCGAGACCATCGAGCTGCACTACGCGCTGGGCAACCTGTTCCGCCGCCGCGGCGAGTTCGAGCGCGCGGTGCGCATCCACAACTACCTGCTCAGCCGCGCCGACCTGCCCGCCGCCGAGCGCGCCAACGCGCTGGCCGAGCTGGCGCAGGACTACCTCAAGGGCGGCCTGCTCGACCGGGCCGAAGCGAGCTTCGGCCAGCTGGTCGACGATCCGCGCCACCGCTTCGACGCGCTGCGCGCGCTGCTGCGCATCCACGCCATGGAGCGCGACTGGGAACGCGCGATCGACTGCGCGCGCCGCCTGGAGCGCGAGGCCGGCGAGACGCACCGCGTGGCCATCGCGCACTTCAACTGCGAGATCGCCGAGCGCGCGGTCGCGCGCAACGACCTGCCCGGCGCCACGGCCTGCCTCGAGGAGGCCCTGGTGGCCAACCGCAACTCGGTGCGTGCCAGCATCCTGGCCGGCGACATCGCGCACCGGGCCGGCAACACCGCGCTGGCCATCGAGCACTGGCTGCGCATCGCCACCGACGCGCCCGAGTACCTGCCGCTGATCGCCGAGCGCCTCACCGAGGCCATGGACACCGCGGGACGCCGCGCCGAGGCGCTCAACCTGCTGCGCCGCGAACTGCTCGACCATCCGTCCGTGGACCTGCTCGACCTGGGCTACCGCCGCGCGCAGGAGTGGGAGGGCCCGGCGGCCGGCGAGGCGATGCTGCGCGACGAGCTCAAGCGCCACCCGTCGCTGCTGGGATTCGAACGCCTGCTGGCCATCCGTGCCGCCAGCGCGCAGGGCGACCGCGAGCTCGAGCTGCTGCGCGGGCTCATCAGCGTCCAGGCGCGCAACCTGTCGCGCTACCGCTGTGCCAGCTGCGGATTTCGCACGCGCTCGTTCCACTGGCAGTGCCCGGGTTGCGCCAACTGGGATACCTACTCGCCCAAGCGCATCGAGGAACTCGACGCCGTCTCATGAGCGCCTACCCGAACATCGAATCGACGATCGGCAACACGCCGCTGGTGCGCCTGCAGCGCATCGAGGCGGCCGCCCACGCCGCCCGCGGCAACGTGCTGCTGGCCAAGCTCGAGGGCAACAACCCGGGCGGATCGGTCAAGGATCGCCCGGCGTACTCGATGATCCGGCGCGCCGAGGAGCGCGGCGAGATCCACCCGGGCGATCGCCTGATCGAGGCCACGAGCGGCAACACCGGAATCGCGCTGGCCATGATCGCGGCGATGAAGGGCTACCGCATGACGCTCATCATGCCCGACAACCTGTCCGCGGAGCGGCGCGCCTCGATGCAGGCCTACGGGGCCGAGCTGATCCTCACCCCGGCGGCCAGCGGCGGCATGGAGTACGCGCGCGACCTGGCCCAGCGCATGCAGGCCGAGGGCCAGGGACGGGTACTCGATCAGTTCGCCAACGCCGACAATCCGCGCGCGCACTACGAGACCACCGGGCCGGAGATCTGGCGCGACACCGCGGGCGCGGTGACGCACTTCGTCGCCAGCATGGGGACCACCGGGACCATCATGGGCGTGTCGCGCTTTCTCAAGGAGCAGGATCCGGCCATCGAGATCATCGGTGCGCAGCCGGCCGAGGGCTCGCAGATCCCCGGCATCCGCAAGTGGCCCGAGGCCTACCTGCCGCGCATCTACGAGAGCGCGCGCGTCGACCGCATCGAGACCGTGACCCAGCAGGAGGCCGAGCACATGACGCGCCGCCTGGCCCAGGAGGAGGGCATCCACGCCGGCATCTCCTCCGGCGGCGGCCTGCACATCGCCCTGCGCCTGGCCGCCCAGGTGCAGGGCGCGACCATCGTGTTCATCGTCTGCGACCGCGGCGACCGCTACCTGTCCACCGGCATCTACACGCAGCCCTGAAGGTCCCCCTCTCCCGCGCGGGAGAGGGGAGGGCCACTGCGCCTATGTCGCGTAGACCGCTAGCGCTGTAGCTTGGCGAACGCCAGAGCCATCGCGCCTGCGGCCGGTGCCGGCGCATGGCGCTGCGGGCGCCCGGCCGGCTTGGGGCGCGCCGGCGCCGCTGGCGCGCGCGCGCCGGGGGCGTCGCCCAGGCGCATCGTGAGGGCGATGCGCTTGCGCGCCGCATCGACCTCCAGCACCTTCACCTTCACCAGCTCGCCGGTCTTGACGAGCGTGCGCGGATCCTTGATGAAGCGCTCCGACATCGCCGAGACGTGCACGAGGCCGTCCTGGTGCACGCCGATGTCGACGAAGGCGCCGAAGTTGGTGACGTTGGTCACCACGCCCTCCAGCAGCATCCCCGCTTCCAGGTCGCCCAGTCCCTCGACGCCCTCGCGGAAGCTCGCGGCCTTGAACTCCGGACGCGGATCGCGCCCGGGTTTTTCCAGCTCCAGCAGGATGTCCTGCACCGTCGGCACGCCGAAGCGCTCGTCGGCGTAGCGGCGCGGGTCGAGCGAGCGCAGCAGCGCGCCATTGCCCACGACTTCGGTGATACCCCGGCCCAGGTCGGCCAGGATGCGCTCGACCAGCGGATAGGATTCCGGGTGCACCGCCGAGGCGTCCAGCGGGTCGGTCTGCACGCCGGCGCTGGCGCCGACGCGCAGGAAACCGGCGGCCTGCTCGAAGCTGCGCGCGCCCAGGCGCGGCACTTCCTGCAACTGGCGGCGCGAGGTGAAGGCCCCGTGCCGGTCGCGGTAGGCGACGATGTTGCCCGCCAGCGCGCTGTTGAGCCCCGAGATGCGCGTGAGCAGCGGCACGGACGCGGTGTTCACGTCCACGCCGACCGAATTGACGCAGTCCTCCACCACGGTGTCGAGCATGCGCGCCAGCCGTGCCTGGTTGACGTCGTGCTGGTACTGGCCCACGCCGATGCTCTTGGGATCGATCTTGACGAGCTCGGCCAGCGGGTCCTGCAGGCGCCGTGCGATCGACACCGCGCCGCGCAGCGCCACGTCCACATCCGGGAACTCCTGCGAGGCGAGCTCGGAGGCCGAATAGACCGAGGCACCGGCCTCGGAGACCACCATCTTCTTGAGCGCGAGCTCCGGATGGCGCCGCATCAGTTCGGCGGCCAGCTTGTCGGTCTCGCGGCTGGCGGTGCCGTTGCCGATCGCCAGCAGCTGCGCGCCGTGGCGCTGCGCCAGCGCGCGCAGCGTCGCCAGCGCACCCTCCCAGTCACGGCGCGGTTCGTGCGGATAGACGGTCGCCGTATCGACCAGCTTGCCCGTGCCGTCGACCACCGCCAGCTTGACGCCGGTGCGGATGCCCGGGTCCAGGCCGATCGTGACGCGCGGGCCGGCCGGCGCCGCGAGCAGCAGGTCGCGCAGGTTGTGCGCGAACACGCGGATGGCTTCGGCCTCGGCGCGTTCGCGCAACTGGTCCATCAGCTCGAACTCGAGCTGCAGCGACAGTTTCACCGTCCAGGTCCAGCGCGCGGTTTCGACCAGCCAGCGATCGGCCGGGCGCCCCTGGTCGCGCAGGCCGACGTGCTCGGCCACCATGCCGGCGCAGGGCGACGCGGCCGGCGGCTCCGCCAGCTCGGCCGCGGTCTTGAGCGCCAGGCGCAGCAGCCCCTCGTTGCGGCCGCGGAACAGCGCCAGCGCGCGGTGCGAGGGCACGTCGCGCAGCGGCTCGCGGTAGTCGAACCAGTCGCGGAACTTGGCCGCCTCGAGCTCCTTGCCCTCGACCACCGTCGACACCAGCAGGCCGTGCGCGGCCAGGTAAGCGCGCAGGGCGGCCAGCAGCGCGGCGTCCTGGGCGAAGCGTTCCATCAGGATATGGCGCGCCCCGTCGAGCGCCGCCTTGACATCCGGCACCTGCGCGGCGGCCGGCTCGGCCTCGGTGCGCACGAAGCGCAGCGCCTCGATCTGCGGCACCAGGCCCGGATCGCCCAGCAGCGCATCGGCCAGCGCTTCGAGCCCGGCCTCGCGCGCCATCTGCGCGCGCGTGCGCCGCTTGGGCTTGAAGGGCAGGTACAGGTCCTCGAGCCCCTGCTTGGTCTCGGCGCCCTCCAGCGCCGCGCGCAGGCCGTCCGTGAGCAGGCCCTGCTCCTCGACGCTGCGGATCACCGCGGTGCGCCGCTCGTCGAGCTCGCGCAGGTAGCCCAGCCGCTCCTCGAGCGCGCGCAGCGCGATGTCGTCGAGCGCGCCGGTGGCCTCCTTGCGGTAGCGCGCGATGAACGGCACGCTGGCGCCCTCGTCGAGCAGGCGCACCGCGGCCTGCACCTGCTGCACGCGCACGCCCAGTTCGGCGGCGATGCGTTCCTCGATGCCAGCGCGCATCTCAGCGTGCCGCCGGTTGGTATCCGGCGGGCGTCGCGCAGCAGGGCTGCATCGCCCCGCGGATCAATGCGAGCTTGCCGCGGTGCAAGCGATGGTCGTCGGTGTGGCTGGTCGGCATGGATGAGCTTCCTCGGGTGTCGGTCGCTTGCGCGCGCCGCTGAGGCGCGCCGCTGGCCGACGCTTGCAAGGCGCGGATTGTAGGCCGGCGTCGGCGGGTGTTGGATTTACCCCAAGGCGCGCACGAAAGCGCTGCCGCGCCTTGTCGCATGCCGCTCGTACGCACACAATAGGGAGCAGGGATCCGGCTGCGCGCCGGGACATCCACGGCAACGGACGAAGGGACAGGCGATGCGAGCATCGGCCAAGTATCGGGTTCACCGGCACACATGGCTTCCGACATGGCGGCCATGAGCTCGCCCGTCCGGGCGGCCGTGGCCGGCGCGCTCGCCGGGCGGGCGTGCGCAGGACCCGGGCATCGGGTATTCCGACGCTGGCTGCTGATCCTCTGCGCGCTGGCGTCCACCGCCGCCGGTCCTGCCGCGCACGCCGGCGAGCCCGCGCCCGTCACGCTGCTGTACAACGCGCACGTCTTCACCGCCGAGCCCGATGCGCCCTATGCCCAGGCCGTGGCGATACAGGGGCAGCGCATACTCGCCGTCGGCGCACTGGCTGCGGTCGAACGCGCTGCCGGGCCCCAGGCGCGGCGTGTCGACCTGCACGGCAAGTTCCTGATGCCCGGCATGATCGATGCGCACGCCCATCCGATATGGGGCGGGCTGACCCTGGTCATGCCCAACTTCCCGGATACGAACGACGCGATCCCGGACCTGGTCGCCTTCGTCGCCGGCGCGCTCGACCGCAAGCAGGGTCTGCTGGGCGACGTGCTGGTGGTCTACGGCGTGGACATCGGCTACTGGACCCAGGCGGCGCAGATCGATGCGGCGCTCAGCAGCGGCCGTTTCGCCCAGCAGGCGATCGTCCTGTTCGGCTCGGACGGGCACACGGCGTGGGCCAACCGGCGGGCGCGCGAGCGCGCCGGCATCACCACTGCCTTCCTCGAGGCGCTCGCGCCGCAGGAGCGGCGCTACTATGGCTACGACCACGCTTTCGTTGCCGACGGCTTCCTGGTCGACGCCGGCAAGACGCGCATCGAACGCAGCCTGCCGCCGTATCCGGCCCAGACCATGCTCGCCGCCGGCCGGGCGGCGGTGCACTACTTCAACGGCCTGGGCATCACCGCCTGGCTCGACGCCCAGGCCGCCGGGGTCGTGGGTGGCGACCTTCCTCTGCAGGCCGGCGATCCGGGCTTCCTGCCCGTCTACCGGGACTTGGCGCTGCGCGGCGAACTCACGGCCCACGTGGCCGCCTACCCGGTCATCCGCCCGGACAGCGGCATCTCGCAGCTCGACGAGGTGCAAGCCCTGCAGAAGCAGTTTGCCGGCATCACCGACCTGAGCATCCCGGGCCTCAAGGTATTCGCCGACGGCGTGGTCGAGTTTCCGTCGCAGACCGCCGCGCTCAGCCGGCCCTACCGCAACAACGGACGCCTGGTGGCGCCGCTGTTCCAGGCCGCGCCCTTCGCGGCGCTCGTCACCGAGGCGGACCGGCGCGGACTCATCGTCCATATCCACGCGATCGGTGACGAGGCGGTCAAGGAGTCGCTCGATGCCTTCGCCGCCGCGCGCCAGGCCGATCCGGCCGGACGGCTGCCGCACACGCTGACGCACGCGCAGTTCGTCGATCCCCAGGACATATCCCGCTTCGCGCCGCTGCGCGTGATCGCCGCCCTGCAACTGCTGTGGGCGGTGGCCGACCCGAGTACCAACGAGGTGGTCAAGCCGTACATCGATCCTGGGATCTACCGCACGATGTACCCGGCGCGCGCGCTGCTGGAGGCCGGGACCGTGATCGCCGGTGCCAGCGACTGGCCGGTGAGCACCGCCGATCCCTTTGCCGCCATGTACCAGGCGCAGGTGCGCGACGGGCCCCAGGGCGTGCTGTTCGCCGACCAGCGCATGCCGCGCCTGGCCATGCTCTACGCCTACACGCGCAACGCCGCCCGCGTCCTCGACCGGGCCGACGAGATCGGCTCGCTGGCGCCGGGCAAGCGTGCCGACCTCGTCCTGGTGGACCGCGACCTCCTCACCGTCTCGACGCAGGAGTTCAAGGATGCCAAGGTGGAGTGGACGATGTTCGGCGGCCGGGTGGTCTACGGCAGCGGGCCGTAGCGCGTGCTGACGGCCTGCGAGGCGCGCGGACAGGGCTGCGGGATCGCGCGGGATCGCGCGACCCGCGCGGCACCCCGGGCGTCTGCTCAGGGCTTGAGCCGCACCGGCAGCGGAACGTTGCACACCTCGATGTGGCCGGCCGGTACCTTGGTCCAGGGGTCGCGCCGGTTGCGGCGCGATTCGATCACGCGCTCGAAGGTCGGCGTGTCGGTGCGCATCACCTCCAGCGGCACGCGCTGCGCCGGGTCGAGGTCGGCCGCGACGCGGATCGAGCGTATCGGGACGCGCTGCTCGGCCTTGGTATAGAAACCCATGTCGCCGCCGCCGCGCGGCAGCACCGAGAGCAGTTCCATGCCCTGCAGAACGCGTCCCAGCAGCGTCACGTTGCGATCGAGGTGGCGTGGCGCGTGGCCGATGATCGCATAGAGCTCCGTGCCGCCGCCGCTGCCCGCGTCGTCGTCGCGCCCCGCGCCGACCATGCCGTAGCAATGCGTGAGCCAGGCGCTGTCGTGCTCAGGGTCGCGCGCCGCCGGGAAGCCGTCCACGAAGCCCACCTGCGGCGCGTAGACGTCCTTCTCCGGAAGCACGCTGAACGGCAGTCCCCGGCTGGGGCGGGAGAACTCGGCGGGCAGGTGCGCCTTGGCCGTGACGACGGCGCGCGGATGTTCCTCGTCGGGGTCGCCCCACTGCACCACGTAGTTGTCCTGCGCGCGGTTGATCGACAGCCCGTCGAAGTACTTTTCCCGCGCCAGCGCGCGCAGGTTGGCCACATGGTTGGGGGCGAAGGCCGGGGCCAGTTCGATGATCACGCGCCCGGCCGGCAATTCCATGTACAGCAGGTTCTCGGGGTCGGGCGTGCGCCAGTCCGACGGCGCCGAGTTCTTGACGATCTCGCCGATGCCCTGGTACGGCGCCGCGCCGGCGGCGGCCACCAGCAGGGTGGCGGCGGCAAAGGCGATGATCCGGCGCGTGTTTCGTTGCATGTGACACTCCTCGATCGATGGTTGGCGCTGCGCCGGGGCAAGCCGGGCCGCGAGCGCGGCGCTGCGCTAGCGCTACGATGCTACGGGTTCATGAACGCGCCGGGCGGGCTCGGGCTCGGGCACCGGCCGGCCGCGCGAGCCGCCGCCGGTGATGCGGCGGTCACCAAGCGAAGGCATCATATCCGGGAGTTTCGGCGTGCGGATGGTTCGATTTGCCCTCACGGGCGAGCACATAGCGCTGTGCGACCTGCTCAAGGCGGCGGGTGTCGCTGGCTCGGGCGGGCAGGGCAAGCAGCTGGTTGCCCGGGGTGAGGTGCGCGTCGACGCGCTGCCCGAGCTGCGCAAGACGGCGAAGATTCGCGCCGGTCAGGTCGTCCAATGCCAGGGCGTGTGCGTGCAGGTGCACGCCGCGGTGTCCGCGCCGCTGTCCACCAGAAAGGAAGATGCGAAACCATGAAACCGGCGAGCAAGTCCGCGGCCACGCCGGCCGGCGCCATTCCACCGGCAGCAACCCCCGAGGCGGCCGGCGCGCCGCCACGCAAGTCGGCAGCCAGGGTCAGCGCGCGTAGCGTGGCGGACGCGCGCCTGCATGAGGTCGAGGTCAAGCTGTCCTTCGTCGACGATCTCGTCGACAGCCTCAACCGCACCGTGTATCGGCAGCAACAGCAGATCGACCAGCTCGCGCAGGCGCTGAGCGCGGTGCGCCGGCAGTTGCCGTCCGGCGCCGCTGCCGGCGCGGGCGATCTGCGCGAGGACCTGCCGCCGCATTATTGAGCCCGGCTGCCCGCCTCACTCGCCCAGCACGGTGCCCACCTGGAGGCCGGCTGCGGCGCAGTAGTCGGCTGCCGCCATCTTCTTGCCCTGCTGCGGCCGCACGCGCAGGATCTCCAGCACGCCGCCGTGCACGCTCACGTGCATGGCCTGCGCACCGATGGCCACGCATTGTCCGGGCGTGCCCTGCACCTGGGCGTATCGGCGCACGCGGTGCAGGCGTGCGTCGAAGATCTGCAGCGTCTGCTCGCCGTGGCGCGTCCACGCTCCCGGTGCCGGATTGCAGCCGCGGATCAGGTTGTAGACCTGCTCGCCGTGTGCGTGCCAGTGGATCCTGGCCTCGGCCGCGCGGCACCAGCCCTCGTAGCTCGCCTGCGTCTCGTCCTGGACGGTTTCGGTGGCGCGGCCGGCGACGACTTCGTCGGCCGCCTCGAGCAGGGCCTCGACGCCCAGCGGGAACAGGCGCTCGAAATACACGGTCCCGAGCGTGTCGTCCGGGCCGATGGCGACGGTCTTCTGCAACAGTACCGGCCCCTCGTCCAGGCCGTCGGTGGGGCGGAAGATGCTCAGGCCCGTCGTGGTGTCGCCGCGGATGATCGGCCAGTTGATCGCGCTCGGGCCGCGGTAGCGTGGCAGCAGCGAGGGGTGGTACTGGATGGTGCCGTGCCGCGGCACGCGGGTGAAGTCCTGCGGCACGAACTGCAGCACGTAGGCCATGACGCCGATGTCCGCGTCCAGGCTGCCGATCGCCGCCAGCGCGTCCGCGCCACGCAGGCTGGGCAACTGGAACAGCGGCACGCCGCGATCCAGCGCCGCCCGCTGCAGCGGGTCGGGCGGGGCCCCCGGCTTCCCGGGCGCGCAGAACACGCCGGCCACCGTGTCCCCGCGGCCCAGGAAGGCCTCGAGCGTGGCCTTGCCGAAATCCTGCTGGCCGACCAGGGCGATCTTCATGCCAGCAGGCGCGCCGCCAGCGCGCGGAATCGACCCGCATCGGCGCTCGATTCGAAGCGCACGCCGGCCGGCATCGCGTCGGCTGCGGGCGCGAGCGCGAGCGCGCCCAGGCGCCGCTGCAGCTCGCGCGCCACCGCCGGTCCGGTTTCGATCAGTACCACGCCCGGGGTCTGGGCCTCGATCGCGGCGCGCAGGAACGGGTAGTGGGTGCAACCGAGCACGAGCGTATCGACGCCCTGCGCGAGCAGCGGTTCGAGCGCCGCGCGCACGAGCGCGTGCGCGCCGGGCGAATCCAGGTCGCCGGACTCGACCAGTTCGACCCAGCCGCGCGCGGCGTGCTCGACGAAGCGCACCTGCGGGGCCAGCGCGCCGACGCGTGCGGCGAGCTCGCGGTAGCGCCGGCTGGCCAGCGTCGCCTGCGTCGCCAGCACGCCGACGATGCCGTTGCGGGTGGCAGCGAGCGCCGGCTTGAGCCCCGGCTCGACGCCGACCACGGGGACCGTGGCCCAGCTGCGCACCGCGTCGATGGCATTGGCCGTGGCGGTGTTGCACGCGACGACCAGCGCCGCGACCTCGAACTCCATCAGCCGCGCGCAGCAGGCCTGGGTGCGTTCGAGTATCTCGTGGTCGCTGCGCGGACCGTAGGGGGCGTACGCGGTATCGGCGTAGTACACGATCGGCAGTGCGGGCAAGGCCGCGCGCAGGGCCGGGACGATCGACAGCCCGCCGGCGCCGGAGTCGAACACGCCGATCGCCGCCGGCGGCCTCGCGCTCCCGTCCTTCACCGGTGCCCGCTCACGCGACGGCGACCGGAATCTTGCCGATCCGTGCGCGCCACTCCTGCGGGCCGGTCTGGTGCACCGAGGTGCCGCCCGAATCCACGGCCACCGTCACCGGCATGTCCTGGACCGCGAATTCGTACACCGCTTCCATGCCCAGGTCGGCGAAGGCGACGACCCGGGCCTCGCGGACCGCCCGCGCCACGAGGTAGGCAGCGCCGCCCACCGCCATCAGATAGGCCGAGCGGTGCTTGCGGATCGCCTCGATGGCCACCGGCCCGCGCTCGGCCTTGCCTATCATCGCCAGCAGGCCCGTCTGCGCGAGCATCATCTCGGTGAACTTGTCCATGCGCGTGGCCGTCGTCGGGCCGGCCGGACCGACCACCTCGTCGCGCACCGGATCGACCGGGCCGACGTAGTAGATGACGCGGCCGCGAAAATCCACCGGCAGCGGCTCGCCGCGCGCGAGCAGCTCGCGTATGCGCTGGTGCGCGGCGTCGCGGCCCGTGAGCATGCGCCCCGAGAGCAGCAGCGTCTGCCCCGGCTTCCATGCCGCCACCTGCTCGGGCGTGAGCGTATCGAGGTCGACGCGCTGCGAGTGCGCCGCATCGGGCTGCCAGTGCACGTCGGGCCAGTCGGACAGCTGCGGGACCTGCAGCCGAGCGGGGCCCGATCCATCGAGCGTGAAGTGCAGGTGGCGCGTCGCCGCGCAATTGGGGATCAGCGCCACCGGCTTGCCCGCGGCGTGGGTCGGATACTGCAGGATCTTGACGTCCAGCACCGTGGCCAGGCCGCCCAGGCCCTGGGCGCCGATGCCCAGCGCGTTGACCTTCTCGTAGATCTCGATGCGCAGTTTTTCGATCTCGTCGCGCGGGCCGCGCGCGCGCAGCTCGAACATGTCGATGTCCTGCATCAGGGACTGCTTGGCCAGCAGCATGGCCTTCTCGGCCGTGCCGCCGATGCCCAGGCCCAGCATGCCCGGCGGGCACCAGCCCGCGCCCATCGTGGGTACGGTCTTGAGCACCCAGTCGACGATCGAGTCGCTCGGATTGAGCATGGCGAGCTTGGACTTGTTCTCCGAGCCGCCGCCCTTGGCCGCGACGGTCACCTCCAGCGCGTTGCCCGGCACGAGCTCGACGTGGATGACGGCGGGCGTGTTGTCGCGCGTGTTGCGCCGCGCACCTTCCGGCGGATCGACGATCGAGGCGCGCAGGGGATTGTCGGGATCGAGATAGGCACGCCGCACGCCCTCGTTGATGGCCGCATCGAGGCCGTCGTCGAAGCCGTCCCAGTGCAGGTCCATGCCGGCGCGCACGAACACGTTGATGATGCCCGTATCCTGGCAGATCGGCCGCTTGCCCTCCGCGCACAGGCGCGAGTTCGATAGGATCTGGGCGATCGCGTCCTTGGCCGCAGGGCTCTGCTCGGCGGCGTAGGCGCGGCCCAGTTGGGCCAGGAAATCGCGCGGGTGGTAGTAGCTGATGAACTGCAGCGCGTTGGCGACGCTGTCTACCAGGTCGGCACGGCGGATCGTTCGGCGGTTTGCGGACATCGCGAATCCTTCGGTCTGCGCGGCGGGCTCGTGTACGGCGGCACGGTGGCACGGCGCGGGAGCAATCTTAGCGCTGCGCGCATCGGCGGCGCGGCGCCCACTTTTGGGGCGCGGCGCCGGTGCCGCCGCGGCACCGGCGCACTTGAAAGCGCCCGCCGCATCCCCATATCCCGGCTGGCGGCCAGCACGCCCGGCGGCGGCTGTCCCCTGCGCGGCGAAAAGACATTACATTCGGTCCAGGCGTCGATCGACCGCGTGCGGCCGCGTGGAAGCGTGGCATTTCATGAACTACTGGGAGATGGTATGAAACGTATCGCTCTGTTCGTCCTCACGAACCTGGCGATTGTGGTCCTGCTGGGCGTGGTCACGAGCATCCTCGGCGTCAATCGATTCCTCACCCCGCGCGGCATCGACCTGCCGACCCTGCTCGGGTTTGCGCTGGTCGTGGGTTTCGTCGGTTCGTTCTTCTCGCTGCTGATCAGCAAGCCCGTGGCCAAGTGGTCCACCGGTGCCCGCGTCATCGTGCAACCGCAGAACGCGCTGGAGACCTGGCTGGTCGATACCGTGCGCGCGCTCAGCGCCAAGGCCGGCCTGCGCATGCCCGAGGTGGCCATCTACCAGGGCGAGCCCAATGCCTTCGCCACCGGCGCCATGCGCAACAGCGCGCTGGTGGCCGTGTCCACGGGCCTGCTCGAGACCATGAACCGCGACGAGGTCGAGGCCGTGCTCGGGCACGAGATCAGCCACGTCGCCAACGGCGACATGGTCACCATGGCGCTGCTTCAAGGGGTGATCAACACCTTCGTGATCTTCCTCTCGCGCGTGATCGGCTACCTGATCGACCGCGTCATCCTGCGCAACGAGGACGATGCGCCGGGCATGGGGTATCTCGTCTCGACCTTCGTGCTCGACCTGGCGCTGGGCCTGCTGGGTTCGCTCATCGTGGCCTGGTACTCGCGCCAGCGCGAGTTCCGCGCCGACGCGGGTTCGGCGCGCCTGCTCGGTACCGGGCGGCCCATGGTGAGCGCGCTCACGCGCCTGGGCGGCCTGCAATCGGGTGACCTGCCCAAGCAGATCAGCGCGATGGGCATCAGCGGCGCACCGTCGGGCCCGCTGTCGCTCTTTGCCAGCCATCCGCCGATCGAGGAGCGTGTCCGCGCGCTGCAGGCCCCGCTGCCGGCCGTGGCCCAGGCCTGATCCGCCCGCGCCGCCGCGTTCTCAGCGCGGGCGGGCTCCTGAGCGCGCGCTCAGCGCGCGCTGGCCCGATAAGCGGCGAACAGCTCCGTGACGAGCACGCCATCGATCGTCAAGCCGGCCATCTCGGCGTCCGTGATCTGTACGTTGGAGAAGTTCACATTGGCCAGCGTGGTCCCGGAGAAGTCGACATCATGAAAGGTCGACTGCTGCAGGTTCACGCCCTCGAAGCCGGCGCTCGACAGACGCACATCCAGGAAGCGGGATCCGGCGATGTCGGCATTCTGGACGAGCAGCTTGTCCCGTACCTGGCGCAGCTCCATGCGAGTTCTCCTCGGCGCGCAGCGCCTGTGGGGCCCGGGCCTCAGCCCGCGCCCATCGTGAGCACGACGCGAAAGCGCGCCTTGCCGCTCATCATCCGCTCGTAGGCCTGGGGGGCCTGGTCGAGCGGGTAGGTCTCGATGCGCGGGCGCACATGCGCCAGCACGCTGAAATCGAGCGTGTCCTGCGAGTCGATCGCCGTTCCGGACGGCCAGCCGGCGATCGAGCGCCGCCCGCCGATCAATGCCAGCGGCGCGACCTCGATCGGCTCGAACGATGCGCCGACGATCAGCAGCTTGCCGTCGATGCCCAGTCCGCCGATCGCCGCGCTCATCGACCTCGAGTCCGTCACGGTCGCCAGCACGATGCGTGCGCCGCCCAGCTTCATGAGCTCGGCGGCCACATCCTGCGTCGTGCTGTCGATGGCGTGATCGGCACCGAGTTCCAGCGCCAGCGCCTGCTTGTCGGCGCCGCGCGCGATCGCCACCGTGCGAAAGCCCATCTTGGCCGCGAACTGCACGCCCAGGTGACCCAGGCCGCCGATCCCGAGTATCGCCACCGTGTCGCCGGCGGCTGCGCCGCTGTGGCGCAGCGCGTTGAAGGTCGTGATGCCCGCGCACAGCAGCGGCGCCGCGTCCTCGGCCGTCAGTTCCGGCGGGATCGCGGCCAGCGCCTCGAAGGGCGCCAGCATGTACTCGGCGTAGCCGCCGTCATAGGTGATGCCGGGGATCTGGCCGTTCGAGCAGGTGATGAAATCCCCGCGGCGGCAGGACGGGCAGTAGCCGCAGTGGCCGCCGTGCCAGCCCACGCCGACGCGCGTGCCCACCTTCCAGCCGGGCACCCCGGCGCCGACCGCGTCGACGAGGCCCACGACCTCATGGCCCGGCACGCGCGGGTACGAGATCGGGAAGGCGCCGGTCTTGGTGAACGCGTCGCTGTGGCAGATGCCGCAGGCCTGCACGCGGATGCGGACATGGCCGGCGCCCGGCTCGGGGATGTCCCGCTCCACGATCTCGAATGGTCCGTTGGCGGACGTGACTTGTACTGCGCGCATGCGCGGCATGGTTTTCTCCTGGAAGTTCCGGCCGCCGTCGAGCGTGCGGCCCCTTGCCGTTCGAGCCGGGATGATCCGGAGGTGGCATCGTCCCGTGCGCCGCGGCGCGCGCGCGGCAGGCAGATTGGATCACGTTCGTCCGTACGGCTCGGGGCGCCAGCGCACGCAGGCGGGCGTATATCAATCCTATATCACGCGGGCGCGCCGGCGCACGGGCGCGTCGCGGCCGCCCGCCGGCGCGCAAATGCATCGCCGCAAGATGATGCGAGCGGCCCACAACTTCTCGACACGATGAGCGATTCGCATTAGATTCCGCGCTGGCGCTCGTGCGCTATCCGGAGCTCCCGCAACCTTGGCTTCACCGTATCTGCGCTGCGCCGGCATGCCCGTCTCGGTCCGGCGCGCGGCCGCGCGCTTGCTGTGCCCGGTCCTGCTGCTGGCCAGCGGCGTCGCGGCCCAGGCGGGCGGCGACGATGCCCCCCCGGTGCCCAGCGCCGCCGAACTCGCCGCGGCCGGCGCGCTGGCGCGCCCGGCCTTTTCCGCGCACTGCAGCGCCTGCCACGGTGCGGACGGCCGTGGAATCCGCGCGCTGGGTGCGCCCAACCTCGTCGATGCGCACTGGGTGTGGGACGACGCCACCGCCGACGGCCCGGTACCGGCGCTCGAGGACACGATCCGCTATGGCATCCGCTCCGGCCATGCGAAGGCGCGCAGCGTCACCGCGATGCCCGCGTACGGCCACGGTGGCCAGCTCGGCCTCGAGCCCGGCGAGATCGACGCGCTCGTGCTGTATGTCGCAAGCCTGTCGGGCGACACCGTCGACCCGGCAGCGCGACGGCGCGGCCACGCGCTGTATGCCGGGCGCGCCAACTGCGTCGAATGCCATAGCGCGGACGGCACGGGCAATGCGGACTGGGGCGCACCCGACCTCACCGTCAGCGATGACGGCGCCTGGATCTACGGGCGCGACCGCGCGAGCCTGCGGCGGACGATCGCCGAGGGCCGCGCCGGGCGCTGCCCGGCGTGGATCGGCACGCTCGACGCGGCCACCATCCACGCGCTGGCCCTGTGGCTGCGTTCGGGCCAGGCCCGGCCCGCGCCATGAGCCTGCACGCGGTGTGCGCGTGGCTCGCGGCCACGCCGGCGAGCCACCTGATGCAGGCGCACCAGTGGATGGTGCCGGCCGTACAGACCGTCCACATCCTGTGCATCGCCATCGTGTTTCCGGCGATGGGTCTTTTTTGCCTGCGCCTGGCGCTGCTCGCCGGTTCCTCGCGCCACCTGACCGAGACCGCGCGCCGCAGGCTGCCCTGGGCCTGGGCCGCGCTCGGCGCGCTGCTCGCCACCGGCGCCCTGCTGATCCTCGCCGAGCCCACGCGCGAGCTGCCCAATCCGGCGTTCCAGGCCAAGATGGCGCTGCTGCTGGCGGCGCTTGCGCTCACGCTGTGGTGCCAGCGCGCCGGCCGCCGTCCGGTGGACCGGCGCGCCGCGAGCGGCACGGGCGCGCTGGCGCGCGTGGCCGCGGCCGTGGCGCTGCTGCTCTGGGTCGCGACGGCGGTCGCCGGGCGCTGGATCGCCTACCTGATCGAAACCTGATGCGCAGCCACGCCGATGCCTGACGCAGCCGACCTGCCCGCCCTGCTCAAGTCGCTGGAGCAGCTGCCGTTGCCGACCGCGGTGCGCGAATCCGACTGGCTGTTCCCGATCATCGAGACCGTGCACGTGCTGGCGCTGGTGACGGTGGTGGGCACCGTCGGCCGCCTGGACCTGCGCCTGGCCGGCCTGATACGGCGCGAGCGCAGCGTGCGCGAACTCGCGCGCGAGTTGCTGCCCTGGACCTGGGCCGCATTCGCCATGGCGGCGCTGTCGGGGCTGCTGCTGTTCTCCTCGGCGGCCAGCAAGTACGCGGCCAATCCCTACTTTCGCGTCAAGCTGCTGCTGCTCCTGCTCGCGGGCCTGAACATGCTGGCGTTCCAGCTGGGCGCCGGGCGGCGCATGGCGCAGTGGCCCGCGGGCACCGTGCCGCCGGCCGGCGCGCGCGTCGCCGGTTTCGTATCGCTTACACTTTGGTGTGCGGTCATCACCGCCGGTCGATGGATCGGCTACTCGATGCATTGACGCGCGGCATCCGGAACGTACCGACCTCATGACCCTTCCTCGCCCCGTCACCGGCGCGCCGTGGCGCCGAGCGCGTGCGCCGGCCGTCCCGCTGCTGGCACTGCCGTTCGCAGCGCTGCTGGCGCTGCTGACCGGCGCGCCGGCATGGGGCGCCGACGCGGTCGAGGCCGAGCGCAATGCGGCCCCGCTGGCGCGCGACTGGGCCGACCTGGGCCTGCTGCCCGACTGGAGCGGCGTCTGGTATCCGCGCATCAGCGACCAGTTCGCCCAGGAGCGCGCCAATCGCCCCCCGTGGAAGCCGGCCGCGGCCGCGCAGATCGCCGCGCTCGAGAAGGCCGAGGAAGCGGGCAAGCCCAAGGGGTTGTTCGTCAACTGCCTGCCCGAGGGCATGCCCAGCTGGATGCTCATCAGCCACAACGCGCTGGAGATCCTGTTCACGCCGGGGCGCGTGACGATGCTGGGCGAGTCCGACGGCAACCGCCTGCGCCGCATCTATACCGACGGTCGCGGCCATCCCGACGACCCCGATCCCAGCTTCCACGGCCATTCCATCGGCCATTGGGAGGGCCAGACCCTGGTCGTCGATACGGTCGGCGTGGCCCCCGAGGTCTACCTGGCGGTCAGCGAGGCCGTGGGCTTGCCCAACAACGGCGATCTGCACGTGGTCGAGCGCCTGCACCTGGCCGGCCCCGACACGCTCGACGACGAGCTCGAGATCACCGCGCCGCAGATCCTGAGCCGTCCGTGGAAGACCACGCGCATCTACCAGCGCCAGCGCGCGCGTCGCTTCGACATCGTCGAGGGGGTCTGCCGCCAGGGCGATTTCCGATCCGTGCGCGACGCGCAGGGCAACGCGATCTACGTGCCCGCACACCTCACCTCCGACGGCAACGTCCTGCCGCCCTGATGCCGTCCGCCACCCGCAAGGACCCCCCGATGCATGCCTCGTCCCCCACCGCCGCGCGGCGCCTCGCGGCCGCAGCGATCCTGCTGGCCGCCGCGGCGAGCGCCTACGGCCACCACTCGTTCAACATGTTCGATTCGGACAAGGTCGTATCGCTGCACGGCACGGTGCAGGAGGTGCAGTGGAGCAACCCGCACGTGATCCTGCTCGTGAACCTGGATCCCAAGCCGGAAGGTAAACCGGCGCTGTGGTCGGTGGAGTGCACGAGTCCGGGCAACCTCAAGCGCATCGGCTGGACGCGCAAGTCGATCAAGGCCGGCGACCGCGTCGATGTCGAGATCAATCCGCTGCGTGACGGCAGCGCCGGCGGGGCCTTCCACAAGGCCACGCTGCTCGACACCGGCCAGGTGTTCACGGCGGAACTGCGCGACGCCGAGAAGGCCGGCGACGGCTACTGAAGCCGCCGCACCCCGCGCCGCACACCCCGGGCCGCGCCGCTCCGGGCGGCCGTCAGGCCGCGGCCGCTCCCGGGGTGGCGCGCACGCGCCGGTCGATGTCGGCGATCGCGTGATACGCCGACTGGATCGCGCCCTCCTGCCAGCCCGCCTCGTAGCTGATCTGGTCGCCGATCATGTAGTGCTTGCCGGCCGGCTCCTGCAGCAGCTTGAAGTACCGGGCCCGCAGCGCCTCGTCCCAGATGGCCGCGCAGCCCATCAGGTGGTTCATGTTCTTCCAGGCGATGCTCACGCCGTGCTCGAGATAGCCGCGGTAGCCCGGATGCAGTTTTTCTCCCTGGACGATCGCCGTCTCGATGCGCTGGGCATGCGTCATCTGCGTGAACTTGGTGCCGGCGGTCTCGTCCCACATGTAGGCGCCCAGCAGGATGCCCTTGCGCGCGTGGATGCCGTGGGCCGGGTACCAGAGCTGGGTGATGTCCTGCGCGGTCCATGAGATGCCGCCGTAGATCCCCTCGCGTTCCCAGAAGCGCTCCTTGGCCTGGAAGCCGACCTTGAACAGGTGCCCGGCCGGCAGCGAGGCGAGCCCCTCGGCGTACTCCTTCGGCAGGTTGTTGTCGATGCTCGCCATGATCTGCGCCGGGATGCAGTTGAGGCAGTAGTCCGCGTCGATCACGCTGACCTGGCCGCCGCGCCGGTAGGCGACCTTCACGCCCTGGGCCGTCAGCTGCACCGATTCGACCGGCGCATGCAGCTGCACCAGCTTGCCCACCTGGCGCATGAAACCGTCGATCACCCGGTCCATGCCGCCGACCGGCTCGACCATCATCGCGGCCTGGTCGAGGTTCTCGTCGAAGTTCAGCGCCTCGAACAGGCGGGTCTGCAGCATCTGGTGGGCGTCCAGCGGCTCCTTGAGCGCCTCGGGCTGCGTGTAGTCGTAGCTCGCGAGGCCGGCGCGCGCCGAGCCGTGGTACTGGAACTGCTTGTCCAGGTCGCCGTAGTGGCGCAGGAACTCGCGCAGGCGCTCGTAATCCTCGCGCGTCAGCGGGGCGGCAAGGTCCTCGGGCTTGATGCACTTGGCGGCCAGTTCGCTGATGAACCCGCGTACGCTGGTCATGTACTCGCGGTTGCGCACCCGCTGGCCGCCGAACATGGCGTCGTCCTGGATCCAGCCGTTGTGGTTGAGGTTGATCAACGGCGACAAGGACACGCCGAACGCGCGGCAATAGCCCAGCAGCGCCGTGTGATGGCCGGGGATCCGCGCCGGGCCGGCATTGAAATACAGGTCCGGGTCGGCGTCGAACTCGCAGTGGCGCGGATCGCCCAGTTCGTCGATCAGGTCGCCGTGGCGCAGCGTCAGGTTGCGCCCGCCAGCGCGGTGCGAGGCCTCGAGCACGGTGACCGCGTAGCCCTTGCGGCTCAGCTCGTAGGCCGCCGTGAGTCCCGAGATCCCGGCACCGAGGATGACCACCTTGCGCCGCGTGCCCGGGCGCAGCGGCGCGATGTCCGGTTGCGCGGGGTGCGCCACCATCGGGGCGATGCCCAGGACCAGGGCCATCCGGTAGGCCGCGGCGGAACCGCCGGCGGCGCCGGCGAGGCCCAGGAAGTGGCGGCGGGAAAGCGGAACGCTCATCGTGACATCCTCATGGCTGGAGATCCTCGCGGTCGGCGCGCGATGCGGCAGGTCGGCGGTACACCCCGCAAATCGCGGCGCCGACCGTATCCGCATCGTAACGGCAAACCGCGCGCCCGGACCCGGCGGGAAGCCATCGCGCAAGGCCCGGTCGCTTGCGGCGCGACCGGACGGCTGCCGTGGTGCGCCGAGCCCCGGCGGCGCGCAGGCCTGCACCGCTTCGGGGCGCTCGTGCAAGCCGACGCGAGATCCGCGTCGCCGCTTCGCGGCGCGGGGCGACTTGCGGATGCCGGACGCGGCGTGTGACACTGCGCCTGCGCTGTGGCCCAGCGCAGGTGCGCCATGTCCCGGCGCAGCGCGCGGCCAACACGAACCGGAGCACTACGCATGGTCATATCGGGTTACAACGGCATCGGTGGCCTGCTCATCCTGGGCGGTGATATCTGGGCCGTGATCAATATCCTCCAAAGCGGCGTGTCCAACGAGAAGAAGCTGCTCTGGGTCCTCGTCGTGCTGCTGCTCCCCCTGCTGGGACTGATCCTGTGGTTCTTCCTCGGGCCGCGCGATGGCCGGGCCTGAGGCCTGTCGATGAGCGGCAGGGTGCCGCTGCGTTGTGCGCGCTGGGCTCCGGCGCTGCTGTGCGCTGCGCTGGCGCTGTCGTGCGGCACGGCCCCGCCGGCGCTCGACCCGGCGGACGTGGCCGCCGCGCAGCGCCGCATCGATGCCGGGTCCTTGCTCGCGCACATCCAGGCCCTGTCGTCCGACGACTTCGAGGGCCGCTCGGTCGGCACCCATGGCGGTGAACTCACGGTCGATTACCTGGCGGGCGAGTTCCGGCGCATCGGGCTGCTGCCGGCCTATCCGGACGGCAGCTACCTGCAAGCGGTGCCGCTGACCGGCCACATCTCCGTGCCGCAGGCCTACGCCACGGTCGCCGGCCAGCGCTTCGAGCTGGCCGTGCCGGGCGACCTGGTCGCCTGGTCGTACCGGCGCGAGGATCCGGTGCGGGTTCGCGCATCCGATCTCGTGTTCGTCGGCTACGGCGTGCACGCCCCCGAGTACGACTGGGACGATTTCAAGGGCGTCGATCTGCACGGCAAGACGCTCATCGTCCTGGTCAACGACCCGCAGATTCCCGATCCTGCCGATCCCACGCGCCTGGACGAGCGCCTGTTCAAGGGCAAGGCGATGACCTACTACGGCCGCTGGACCTACAAGTACGAGGAAGCCGCGGCGCGCGGCGCTGCCGCGGTGCTCATCATCCACGAGACGGCGACGGCCGCCTACCCGTACGAGGTCGTCGTCAACTCCAACAGCGGCGAGAACTTCGAGATCCACACGGACGCGGCCAACCCGCACTTCCCGCCGGTGGCGGCATGGATCCATCATGACCGGGCGCGCGCGCTGCTGGCGGCGGCTGGCCTGGACCTGGACACGCTCAAGCAGGCCGCGCTGCGCCGCGATTTCCAGCCCGTGATGCTCAAGGCGACGATCGACATCACCGTGGGCAAGCGCTGGCGCGACCTCACCGCCGCCAACGTCATCGGCCGGATCGCCGGTTCCGATCCGCTCGTCAGCGACCAGTGCGTCGTCTACACGGCGCACTGGGATCACTTCGGCTGGGATCCCAGGCTGCCCGGCGGCAAGCACGAGCAGGTCTACCACGGCGCCGTGGACAATGCCTCCGGCGTGGCCGCCCTGCTGGAACTGGCCAAGGCATTCAAGGCCTTGCCCCGGGCTCCCCGGCGCAGCATCCTGTTCATCGCCACGGCGGCCGAGGAGCGCGGCCTGCTGGGCGCGCAGTACTACGTCGCCCATCCGCTGGTGCCGCTGGAGAAGACCCTCGCCGACATCAACATCGACGGCATCAACACCTGGGGCCCTACGCGCGACCTCGAGGTCATCGGCTGGGGCAGCTCCGACCTGGACGAGCGCGTCATCCGGGCGGCCCAGGCGCAGGGGCGCATCGTCGTGCCCGACCAGTATCCCGAGCGCGGCTCCTTCTATCGCGCCGACCACCTCGAGTTCGCCCGCGCCGGCGTGCCGGCGCTGTACGCCAAGTCGGGCCTGGACTACCGCGACCAGCCGCCGGGTTTCGGCGCCGCCCACGTGAGCGCATTCATCAGCAACGACTATCACAAGGTGAGCGACGTGGTGAAGCCCGGCTGGGACCTCTCCGGCGCGGTCGAGGACCTGCAGTTGCTGTTCCAGGTCGGCGTCGGCATCGCGCAGGCCGAGCGCTATCCGCAGTGGCTGCCCGGCGCCGAGTTCAAGGCCCGGCGCGACGCGATGCTCGACAAGCGCCAGGCGGCCGCCGCGCCGTGACGCGGCCGTGCGCGCGTCCCTGAGCCCGGCGCCGTCGCAGGCGCGGCGCTGGACCGGGCGGATAGCGCGCGGGTTCTCCATGCTCGTCGGGCTGGTCTGCGTTCTCTACCTGGGCGTCTTCGCGCTGGGCTGGTACGCCACCTACGTGCGCGACACGCCTACCTGCGTGCGCTACGAGGTGCCCGAGGGCAGCGAGCCGCCCGGCGTCGGCGCCGAGGCTGTCGCCGCCGCGCTGGCCGGCAGCGGCCTGGCGCTGGTCAAGTCGCGCAAGTATTTCGACCAGTGGGCCGATGCCGGCTCGGAGGTCACGCTCTATGGATCGCGCGCCGCGTCGAACATCTTCGTGTGCACGCGGCTGAAGCGCTCGCGCGCCTACCAGGACCTGGCCCGGCGCGTCGAATCCGAGCTGCTGCGCCGCCAGCTCGCGGTGACCGCCAGCCTCCAGCGCGACGCCTCCGTCTTCGCCTGCAATCCGGCCTGCTCGGTGACCGGCATCGGCGTTCCCGTCGATTTTGCTAGCCTCAACGCAACGGTGCTGGCCTTCCCGGCCGGACACTGATCGAAACCGGGGAGGCGCGCGTGCGACGCGGGCAATCGACGGCGCTGGCCGCGCTGGTCCTGGCGGCCTGGGTGGCAGCGGCGCAGGCCGGGGAACCGGCGCCGAACTGGAAGCGGGTGTCCGCGCCCTCGCCGGGCGGCTGCACGTTCTACGTCGACCAGACGAGCATCGCCACGAGGGACGGCCACGAGGAGGCGCGGTTCATGAGTTCCTGCGCATCGGTCCAGCCGGCGTCCAGCGCCGGCGGAGCGGGCTATCGGTCGCGGGCCTTCCTCGAATATTTCGATTGCGCCGGACGCCGCTCGGCGATCGTCCGCCTCGACTACTACGCGGGCGAATACGCGACGGGCACCGTGACCGAATCGCACGACTGGTCCACGCCGCCGCGCTACGAGCAGGATGCGCCCGGCTCGACGGCGGCGCTCTGGCTCGCGATGGTGTGCCGGGGACTGGTCGGCCCGGCCGGTCCGAAGTGAAGCCCCCGTTACGCTGCCGCCGGCGCTGGAGACCGCGATCCTCCGGCGCGCACCGGCTACGGTGCGCGCACCCAGATGCGCCAGCGCTCGTCGGGGCGCGCGCGCCGGTGGCCCTCCCAGCCCAGTTCCCACATGCCGCGCACGCCCGGCGGCGGGTCGTTGTCCAGCGATGAGCGGCGCGACTCGTGGTGCAGGGCGAGGCGGCAGGTCTCCGCGGAGCCGTCGCGATCGAAGCGTATCTTGCCGTAGTAGGAGATGATCGCCCGCTCGGCCAGCGGGATGCGGTGCCCCTGCACGCAGCCCTGGCCCAGGCCGCGTGCCTTGAGCTGCGTCGACAGCTCGAGCGCGAAGCTGCGGTAGCTGAATACGTAATCGACCGCCGGCAGGAACAAGGCGTTGGCCGCCATCCAGGTGATGGTGACGCCGGCGGCGGCCAGCATCGGTCCACGCCACAGGACGCGCGGCCGGCGCAGCACGCGCCAGGCGATCAACTGGACCCAGGCCACCGTCGCCGCGGCCGCGATGCCGATCTGCAGCAGCTGCGGGTGCGTCGCGTAGCCCGGCGCCAGGCGGGCGATCGATGCGGCCATCGCCTTGGGGGCTCCTGCCTCCATCGCCACGTAGTAGGCCCAGAAGAAGACCAGCGCCAGCGAGAACACGGCGATGGCGAACCAGTCGACCACGTTGTCCAGCGCGCGGCGCAGGGTGGTAGCGCCGAACGAGGCCAGCACCACCAGCGGCGGCAGTAGCCCGACGGCGCCGCGTTCGTCCAGCGGGCCGGCGAAGAGCAGCGCCAGGAACAGGCCGGCGAACAGCAGCAGCGCGCGTTCCAGGTGTGGCGCGTACAGGCTCGAGCGCCACGCGTACACGGCCCAGGCGGCCAGCGGCCACAGCGGCCAGAAGAACCAGGTGCCGTTGCGGATCACCCAGAGTCCGTCCTCGGCCCGGGGCCAGCCCAGCGGCTGGCTCGCGACCCAGGCGTCGTAGAAGCCTGCCGCCTGCGCCGGGACGAGCAGGTACGCGGCCAGCGGCCACGCGGTGGCCAGCACGAGCGCGACCGCGACGAACAGCGCGCCGGCGGCAAGGACCCGCGGGCCCCGCGCCGCATCCCCGCTTGCCGCGCCCACCGCCGCGGCGCCAGGCTCCGCGACGGCCGCATGCGCACCGGCGCGCCAGAAGATGGCGACCCCACCGGCCAGCAGTCCGGCCGCGGCCATGGGCCCGTGGGCCAGCGCATAGGCGGCCGTTGCCGCTCCGCCCACCAGCGCCGCCAGCCAGATGCGCGTGTCGATCAGGCTGGTCGCCAGCACGACGACGGCGACGATGGCCACGCTCGCCGCATCGCCCTGGGTCTGGTGCATGCGCCACATCATGCCGATCGTGCCGATGGTCAGCAGCACGCAGATGTCCGCGACCAGGCGGGCGTAATCGGACCGGCTGGCCTCGCCGCCGAAGGCCGCGGCCACCGGCTGCGCCTCGTCGCGCCGCGCCAGCCGGTGCACGGCCGACCACAGCGCGCCCATCGCCAGCGCGTACCACAGCAGATTGGCCGCGGCGGCGGCGTTGGTGTCGCCGATCAGGCGACCGGTCAGCAGGATCAGCGTCGCCCCGAGCCACGCGGGCAGCGGACCGGTCTGCGGCGTGTAGGAACCGGCGACGTTGGGCAGCAGCCAGTCGGCGACCGTGCCCTGCACCATGGACCACATGCGGCCGAAGCCGGCGGCGTCCTGCGGCCACAGGTCGTGGCCGAAGAGGCCGGGAACGATGAAGGCGGCGACCAGCGCGACCAGGGCCCAGCGCGCCATCGGCGCGGCGGCCTGGGCGGTGATGTTGGCGGGGGAGCGGCGCGGGGCGTCGATCATCGATCAGGACCGCGGGCGGCGGCCGCAGCCAAGAAAAAAGGCAGCCTGGGCTGCCTGCAGTACGACGATGACCGGCGTGCCGGCCGCGCGCCGCCGCCCTCCATCGGCGGGAACAGCGGTCAGCGGCGCGCAGCACCCGGCCGGCATGCGGCGCAGGACATCAGCGGCGCTTGGTCTTGGCGGCCGTCGCCTCGGCGGCGGCGGCATTGACTTCCTTGGTCTTGGCCGCGAATTTCTGGCGGAACTTCTCGACGCGGCCGGCCTCGACGACGCGGGTCTGCGCGCCGGTGTAGAACGGGTGCGATTCCGACGAGGTGTCGAGCTTGACCAGCGGGTATTCCTTGCCGTCCTTCCACTTGATGGTCTCGCGCGTGGGCGCCGTGGAGCGGGTCACGAAGCTGAAGTCGCACGACAGGTCGGAGAAGACCACGTCGCGGTACTCGGGGTGTATGCCTTCTTTCATGTTGTGCTCTCGCAGTGCGGTGTTGGGTACGGCTGCATGGCCTCGCCGGCACGGCCCCATGAGCGCCTGCCCGGGGGCGCCTGCCCGGCAAAACTAACCGGAAACTATAGCATGAAGCGCGCCGCGGTGTCCGCCGCCGCGTGCGCGCGCCGGTGGACTAGCCGCCGCGGCGCATCATGTCGAAGAACTCGGCGTTGTTCTTGGTCTGCTTCATCTTGTCGAGGAGGAATTCCATCGCCTCGATCTCGTCCATGCCGTAGAGCAGCTTGCGCAGGATCCACACCTTCTGCAGGATCTCCGGCTTGAGCAGCAGTTCCTCGCGCCGCGTGCCCGAGCGGTTGACGTTGATCGACGGGTACACGCGCTTCTCGGCGAGCCGGCGCTCCAGGTGGATCTCCATGTTGCCGGTGCCCTTGAACTCCTCGTAGATCACGTCGTCCATGCGCGATCCGGTATCGATCAGGGCGGTGGCGATGATGGTCAGCGAACCGCCCTCCTCGATGTTGCGCGCGGCGCCGAAGAAGCGCTTGGGGCGCTGCAGCGCGTTGGCATCGACGCCGCCGGTGAGCACCTTGCCCGAGGCCGGGACCACCGTGTTGTAGGCCCGCGCTAGGCGCGTGATGGAATCGAGCAGGATGACCACGTCGAGCTTGGACTCGACCAGGCGCTTGGCCTTCTCGATGACCATCTCGGCCACCTGGACGTGGCGCACGGCCGGTTCGTCGAAGGTGGAAGCGACGACCTCGCCGCGCACCGAGCGCTGCATTTCCGTCACTTCTTCCGGGCGCTCGTCGATGAGCAGGACGATGAGGACCGCGTCCGGGTGGTTGGCGGTGATCGCATGGGCCAGGTGCTGCAGCATCACGGTCTTGCCCGACTTGGGGCTGGACACGAGCAGGCCGCGCTGGCCCTTGCCGATCGGGGCGATGATGTCGACCAGCCGGCCGGTGATGTTCTCGTCGCCGCGCATCTCGCGCTCGAGGGTCATCGGCTTGTCCGGGAACAGCGGCGTCAGGTTCTCGAACAGGATGCGCTGCTTGGTCGAGTCCGGCGTCTGCCCGTTGACCTTGTCCACCTTGACCAGCGCGAAGTAGCGCTCGCCGTCCTTGGGGGTGCGCACCTCGCCCTCGATGGAGTCGCCGGTGTGCAGGTTGAAGCGGCGGATCTGCGAGGGCGAGATGTAGATGTCGTCGGTATTGGCCAGGTACGAGGTCTCGGGCGAGCGCAGGAAACCGAAGCCGTCGGGCAGCACCTCGAGCGTGCCGTCGCCGAAGATCTGTTCGCCGGTCTTCGCGCGCCGCTTGAGGATGGCGAACATCAGTTCCTGCTTGCGCAGCCGGTTGGCGTTGTCGATTTCGAGGCTTGCAGCCATCTCCAGCAGTTGGGAGACGTGCAGCGCTTTGAGTTCAGAAAGTTGCATGGGGGGTCGGTACAGAGGGTTTCGAACGGTCGGCTCGAGGAGGTGTGGGGGCGGGCGCGATGCGGCTGGCAGCGGCGCAATGCGGCGCCGGCTACGGGCAAGCCCCGGTCCGTGCACGCGCCGGCATGGGGCGGCCGGGGGCCGCCCCATGCCGACAAGGTCAGAGATTACTGTCTATGAAGGCGATCAACTGCGGTTTTGACAACTGGCCGACGCGCGTTCCCGCGACGGTACCGTTCTTGAACAACATCAGGGTCGGGATGCCGCGGATGCCGTACTTGGCCGGGGTCAGCTGGTTGTCGTCGACGTTGAGCTTGGCCACCGACAGGCGGCCCTGGTATTCGCTGGCCACCTCGGAGACGATCGGCGCGATCGCGCGGCAGGGACCGCACCACTCGGCCCAGTAGTCGACCAGCACGGGGGTCGTCGACTTGAGCACGTCTTGTTCGAAACTGGCGTCGGATAGGATTTTGATTTCGCTCATTTGGGGGGATACCCTTGGTTCCCGCTGCCCGGCCATGGGGCAGGGTACCGCTGGTGTGAGAAGTAAGTGAAGTTCGGCCGTCTGAGAGCGCTGGGGTACGCTGCGGGCACCGGACGCGACCGGGAACGGACCGTTGCCGACCTGGGGCGTGCCCGGCAACGCCGGCAGTTCCGTCGAGCGGCTTCTTGCCACCCCGGGAACGCACACCTCAGAAAGCTGACCTCATTTCCGGCGCCTGAACGACGCTTGAAACCTGGGCGTCGGTGCCGGGATAGGGTGTGATCTTAGCACTTTGCCGCGCGGATCGGGTAGTCGCAAAATGGGCGGCAAAATGCCGCTTCCCAGGAGAATCATTGCCCACATCCGCACCGGCCGACCCCGCCGACCCGGCGCTGCCCGGCGCTGACGGCCCGCTGCACGGCGTCGCTCCCGACCTGCGCTGGTGGCCGGGCGTCGCGGCGCTCGTGCTGGACCTGGCGCGCGACGGGGCCGCGGGCCCGGCCGTGCGCGACCTGCGCGCGGTCGTCGTCATCGTCCCGAGCCCGCGCCACGCGCCCTTGTTGCGCGCCGCCCTGTACGAGGCGCTGGGCCGGCGCGCGTTCGTCGCGCCACGCATCCGCACGCTCGAGGACTGGGCCGGCGTCGATGCCGCGGACTTGCCGGGCCGCCGGGCCGATGTGTTCGATGCGCTGCGCGGCAGCGCGTGGGTGCGCGAGCGCTTCGGCACCCAGGCCGGCGCGCTGTGGACCCTGGCACGCGACATCGCGCTGCTCAGCGACGAGCTGACCCTGGCCGCCTGCGGCGCCGCCGAGGCCTTCGAGGGCCGCTGGCGCGCCGCCGTGCAGCGCAATTTCTCCCAGCGCGCGGCCGCTGCCGGTGATCCCCAGGTGCAGCTCGTGCTGGCCCTGTGGCGTGCCAGCCTGGCGCGCGACGGCGGCGCGGCGCGCCTGCGCGAGCGCCTGCAGCAGCGGGCGCAGGGCGCCGCTGCAGCCGGCGAGGCCGCGCTGGTGTGGCTCGCACCGCAGGGTGCAGCAGCCTGGCAGCTGGCCTATTGCCGCGCGTACAGCGCCTGGAACGGCCTGCCCGCGCGGCTGGTGGTCCCCGACCTGGCGGCCTTCGCCCGCTCCCAGGCCTGGCTGGCGGCCGCGTGGCCCGAGCGCTTCGACCCGGCGCCGGACGTCCCCGTGCCGGCGATCGCCGTGCGCGCGCGTGCGCTGCGTACCGGTGCGCCGCCGCCGGTGCGCATCCTGGGCTGCGACACGCTGGAGGAAGAAGCGCAGGCGGCGGCGCAGTGGACCGTCGATCGCGTCGGCGGCGGCGCCGCATTGGTGCCGGGGGCGGCCGGGGTGCCGGTGGTGCCGGTGGTGTTGGTCGCGCTCGACCGGCTCACGGCCCGGCGCGTGCGCGCGCTGCTCGAGCGCGCCGGCGTGCTGGTCGCCGACGAATCGGGCTGGAAGCTGTCCACCACCAGCGCCGCGGCGGCCGTGATGCGCTGGGTCGACCTGGTGATCTCGGATTTTTCCGCGCGCGACCTCGACGACTGGCTGCGCTCGCCGTTCACCCTGGCCGCCGAGCCGGACAAGCCCGCCATCGCGGCGGCCATCGACGCGGCGCTGCGGCGCGCGGGCGTCCTGGCCGGCACGGCGGCCGTGCGCCGCGCGATTGCGCTCCATCGTGCAGCCGATGCGCGCTGCGCTGCGGACGCCGTGCGCATCATCGAGCAGATGGCGGCGCTGGCGCAGCGCTGGCAGCGGCCCGGCCCGCTGGGGCGTTTCCTGGGCCTGCTGCTGGCCACGCTCGAGCAGCTGGGCATGGCGGCGGCACTGGCCGACGATCCGGTCGGACGCCGGGTGCTGCTGGCCGTGCAGCAGCTGCACGACCGCCTGGTGGGATCGAGCCTGGTGCTCGACCTGGCCGAGTTCCGCGCGCTGCTGGCCGAGCACTTCGAGGAGATGGCCTCGGGCGACGACGCGATCGACAGTCCGGTGGTGATGACGACCCTGGCGGGGACGCGCCAGCGCCGCTTCGGCGCCGCCCTGCTGATCGGCGCCGATGCCGATCACCTGCCCGGCGGCATGCCGGTGGGCGGCCTGCTGGCCAAGGCCGTGCGCCACGAACTGGGGCTGCGCACCGACGCCGAGCGCCAGGCCGAGCAGACGCTGGACCTGGCCGTGCTGCTGGCGTGCACGCCCCAGGTCGCGGCGACCTGGCGCCGGCGCACTGGCGACGAACCGCGGCCGCTATCGCCGCTGCTCGAGCGCCTGGCGCTGCTGGTCGAGCTCTCCGGGCGCCCGCCCCTGGTATCGGTGCCGGCGGCGCACGCGCATGCCGTCCCGGCGCAGCCGGCGCTGCCCCGGGCGCCGGTGGCGCCGGGGCGCCTGCCGGCGCGCGTGTCGGCCAGCGCCTACCAGGATCTGATCGATTGCCCCTATCGCTTCTTCGGGCTGCGCGTGCTCGGACTGCGCGAGCCCCTGCGCCTGCGGCCACTGCCCGACAAGCGCGACTTCGGCGTGCTGCTGCACGCCGCACTGTTCGCGTTCCACCGCCAGGGCGACACCGATGCCGAGCACGCCCCTGGACCGGCGCTGCACGCGCTGCGCGCGGCCGTCGACGCGGTCTTCGCCCCCTTGCTCGAGCAGCGTCCCGCCCTGCTGGGCTACCGCCAGCGCCTGCGCGCGCTGCTGCCGGGCTACATCGACTGGCTCGGGCGCGCGCAGCGCGAGGGCTGGCGCTGGCACGATGGCGAACGCGCGCTGCAGCGGCCGCTCGTGCCGCCGCAGGCCGCGCCGAGCCTGTTCGGGCGCATCGACCGGATCGACGTCGACGCGCACGGGCACCAGCGCATCCTCGACTACAAGTCGCGCGATGCGGCGGCCTTGCGCCGTGGCCAGCGCGAACCGGGCGAGGAGATCCAGCTGCTCTTCTACGGCCTGCTGCTGGAGCCCGCGCCGCAGGCGGCCGCGTACCTGAGCCTGCAGCGGCCGCCGGACCCCGACCAGCCGCTGCGCGATGTCGTCACCCTCGTCGCCGCGACGCAACCGCTTGCGCCCCAGCTGGCGGCCCTGCAGCAGCGGCTCGTGCACGACCTGGGCCGTGTCGGTGCCGGCGCCCCGCTGCCGGCCAACGGTGCGGAGCAGGTCTGCCGCCGCTGCGAGCTGCGCAGCCTGTGCCGCCACGGCTTCACGCCGGCGCCGGTCGCGGCGCACCGGCCATGAGCCGCGGCGCGCCGGTACGCCGATGAGCGACTACCTGGTCGACGGCCAGGCCGTGACGCACGACGCGTTCGTGGCGCGCGCGCTCGACCCGCTGCGCAGCTGCGTCGTCGAGGCCTGCGCCGGCAGCGGCAAGACCTGGCTGCTGGTCGGGCGCCTGCTGCGCCTGCTGCTGGCCGGCGTCGCCCCCGGCCAGATCCTGGCCATCACCTTCACCCGGCGCGCGGCCCAGGAGATGCGCCAGCGCCTCTACGCCGATCTGGCGGCGCTGGCGCGCGCCGACGACGACACGATCGTGCAGATGCTGGTTGCGCGCGGCGTCGGCGCGGACGCCGCGCACCGCGCCATCCCGCTGGCGCAGGACCTGTACGAGCGCGTGGTCACGGCCGATGCGGGCGTGGCCATCGATACCTTCCACGGCTGGTTCTGGCGCCTCGTGCAGAGCGCGCCGCTGCACCTGGGCGTGGGCTATGCCCCCAGCCTGCTCGAGCGCACCGGGCCGCTGCTCGACGAGGCCTGGGCCGACTACTGCCGCGAGCTGCTGCCGGCGGCGGCCGCGCCGGCGCTGCGCGAGTACGAGGAGCTCACGGCGATGATCGGCGACGACGCCGCCGAACGCCTGCTGCGCAACGTGGTGCGCCACCGCGCCGACTGGTGGTGCTTCGGCCAGGATGCCCCGGCACCGATCGAGCGGGCCTGCGCGCCGATGCGCGCGCGCCTGGTCGAGCTCGCCGGCACCGCCGAGCATCATCCGGTCACGCTGCTGCGCGCGCCGGCCTTCGTGCGCGACCTGCGCGATGCCGCCGCCGGCTGGCGCGCCACGCGCCCCCTGGTGCCGACGCTCGCCGTCCGCGCCGAGCTGCTCGAGCAGTGGCTGGACCTGCACGCGGCGCCGGCCGCGGCCGCTGCGGCCGCAGGCACCGAGGCCGGGCCGCTGGTGGCGCTGCGCGAGATCTTCTTCACGCAGGACGGGGATCCGCGCGCGCTGCTGTCGGCCGCACGCATAGGCCCCAAGCTCGCTCACCTACCACCGCAGCAGGACGGCTATGCCGCGCTGCTGGCGCGCATCCTCGCCACGCTGGCCACCGCGCAGGAGGCGCGCCTGGAATGGGACGCGCTGCGCCTGACGCGCCTGGGCCTGGCCTGCGCCCAGCGGCTGCTCGCCGGCTTCCAGCAGCGCAAGCAGCGCGCCGGCGTGGTCGATTTCACCGACCTCGAATGGCACGCGCACCGGCTGCTGCGCGATCCCGACGTGGCCGCGTACGTGCAGACCTGGCTCGATGCGCGCTACCGCCACCTGCTGCTCGACGAGTTCCAGGACACCAATCCGCTGCAGTGGCAGGTGCTGCAGTCCTGGCTCGCCTCGTACGAGTCCGATGCGCGGCGCCCCCAGGTGTTCCTGGTCGGCGATCCCAAGCAGTCGATCTACCGCTTTCGTGGCGCCGAGCCGCGCGTGTTCGAGGTGGCGCGTGCGCAGCTGGTGCGCGACTTCGGCGCCAGCGCGCTGCGCACCAACGTGACGCGGCGCAATGCGCCGGAGCTCGTCGAGGTCTTCAACCGGGTCTTCGCCGGCGCCAACCCGCTCTACCAGGCGCAGGGCACGCAGGTGCCGGCCGGCGCTCCGGGTGCCCGCTGCATCCTGCTGCCGCGCATCGCTCGCGCCGAGGCCGTGGCGCCCGAGGCCGCGGCGGCGCGCGATGCGCTCAACGAGGCCCGCCCGGAGCGCCTGCGCGACGAGCGCTACCGCGAGGGGCTGCAGCTGGCCGCGTGCCTGGCGCGGCAGCTGCCCCAGCTGCGCGTGCCCACCGCGCAGGGGGAGCGTGCCGCGCGCTGGTCGGACGTGATCATCCTCGTGCGCCGGCGCCGGCACCTGGCGGACCTGGAGCGGGCGCTGCGCGACAGTGCGATTCCCTACCTGAGCGCGCGTCGCGGCAGCCTGCTGCACCAGCTGGAGATCGAGGACCTGCTGGCGCTGCTGGGCTTCCTCGGCGATACGGCCGACGACCTGCAGCTGGCGCGCGCCCTGCGCAGTCCCGTCTTCGGCTGCGACGAGGCCGATCTCCTGCTGCTGGCCACCGTCGCACCGGCAGCCGCACCAGCACCCCCAAGCGAACCCCCACCCGCGCCCGCACCGGCACCCGCGACTCCTGCCGCCCCCCCGGTCTCCTGGTGGGACCGCCTGTGCGCGCTGGCGGCGCCGCCGGCGGCGCTGGCACGGGCGCGCGCGCTGCTGGCCGGCTGGTTGCCGCGCGTCGGGATCCTGCCCGTGCACGACCTGCTCGATCTCGTGCTGTTCACGTCGGAGGCGCGCGCCCGCTACGCGGCCGCGGCACCCGAGTCGGCCTGCGCCCAGGTGCAGGCCAATCTCGATGCGCTGGTGGAACTGGCGCTGAGCCTCGATTCGGGGCGTTTCCCGAGCCTGATGCGCTTTCTCGACGAGGTGCAATCGCTGCGCGACAGCGACGACTCCGATGCCGACGAGGGCACGGCGGCCGGCGAGAACGCGGTGCAGCTGATGACCATCCACGCCGCGAAGGGACTGGAGGCGCCGGTGATCGTGCTGGCCGACGTCCACTTCGGCGACTGGCAGGAGGATCGCAACGACGTCCTGCTGGGCTGGCCGCCCGAGGAGCCCGCGCCGCGGCATTTTTCCCTCGTCGCGCGCCTCTCCCAGCTGGGCACGGCGCGCCGTGCCTGGGTCGACCAGGACCGCGCGCAGCGCGACCAGGAGGACTGGAACCTGCTGTACGTGGCCATGAGCCGCGCCCGGCAGATGCTGATCGTCTCCGGTGTCGACGGCGCCCGGCCGGCGCCGGGCAGCTGGTACGAGCGCATCGCCGCGGCGCTGGGCGGTCCCGGTCCCGGCCCCGGCGACACCGCCGACGCGCCGGCCGCCGTCGCCGGCGCCGCGGCCGATGGCTTGCGCGCGTATCGCGAGTTCCGTCCTGCGCCGCTCGGTGCCGGCACCCGGGCGGCCGAGCCCGCGACGACGGCCATGCGCCGCGGCAGCGCGTGGCATGCGCTGCTGCAGGGCCACGGAGCGGCGGGCGGCCCCGCCATGGCGGAGCCCGATCGGGTGCGCACGCTCGCGCGCGAGTTCCGCCTCCCCGAGGACGACGCGCGCGCCGCCATCGCTGCCGCGCAGCGCGTTCTGGGCGCACCGTCGCTGCAGCGCTTCTTCGCCCCGGGCGTGCGCGCGGCCAACGAGGTCGAGCTCGTCGACGCCGATGGCACAACGCTGCGCATCGACCGGCTGGTCGAGTTCGACGATGCCTGCTGGGTGCTCGACTACAAGTGGGACCTGCCGGCGGACGCTGCTACGGGCGGCGCTGCGGACCTGCTCGGCGCGTATCGCCGCCAGGTGCGCCGCTACGCGCAGGCGCTGCGCGCCGCCGGCCTGCGCACGCCGCCGCGCCTGCTGCTGATCGCCGCCGACGCGCGCGTGCTCGAAGTGGCCGAGGAGGATGCGCCCGGTCCGGAACCGGCCTGATTCGCGGTTGCTGCACGTCATGGCACTGGGGTCAGGTCGATACATGTCAGTTTACGTCCGTAGATTTTAGGATCAGCCTCGACGACAAATATCGACCTGACCCCGATGACTGTGACCCCGATGACTGGGCGCGCATCGGCGCAGCCGCCGGGGGCGGGGCCGGCGCTGCCGGCACAACTGTTACCATTCCTGTCGGCGGGCCCCCTCGCATCGTGGTGCTGTGAACCTGGTCAGGTCGGGAACGAAGCAGCCATAGCGGATTTCCACGAGTGCCGAGGATCGGGCTCGCCATATTCCCAGCCGGAACTCCCCCATGTCGTATCAGGCCCTGGCGCGCAAATGGCGGCCCCGTGATTTTTCCGCCCTGGTCGGGCAGGATCACGTCGTGCGCGCGCTGGGCAATGCGCTGCAGACCCGGCGCCTGCACCACGCCTACCTGTTCACCGGCACCCGCGGGGTGGGCAAGACGACCATCGCGCGCATCCTGGCCAAGTCGCTCAACTGCGTCGGCGCCGACGGCAACGGCGACATCACCGCCACGCCGTGCAACGTGTGCGCGGCCTGCACCGCGATCGACGCCGGCCGTTTCGTCGACTACATCGAGATGGACGCGGCGAGCAACCGCGGCGTCGACGAGATGACCCAGCTGCTCGAGCGCGCCGCGTACGCGCCCAGCAATGCGCGCTTCAAGGTCTACACGATCGACGAGGTGCACATGCTCACCGCGCATGCGTTCAACGCCATGCTCAAGACGCTGGAGGAGCCGCCCGACTACGTCAAGTTCATCCTCGCCACCACCGATCCGCAGAAGATCCCGGTCACCGTGCTGAGCCGATGCCTGCAGTTCAACCTCAAGCAGGTGGCGCCGGGCGCGATCGTCGAGCGCCTCGCGCACGTGCTGCAGAGCGAGGGCCTGCCGGCCGACACCGACGCGCTGCGCGCGCTGGCGGCGGCAGCCCGCGGCAGCATGCGCGACGCGCTGTCCCTGCTCGACCAGGCCATCGTCTTCAGCGCCGGCTGCCCCACCGCCGCGACCGTGCAGCAGATGCTGGGCGCGATCGACGCCACCGTGCTCGTGCAGCTGCTCGATGCGGTTGCCGATGGCCAGTCGGCGCGGGTGCTCGCACTCGCCGATGCGATGGCCGAGGCCGGGCTCTCGTTCTCGCAGGCGCTGCGCGACCTGGCGGCGCTGCTGCATCGCATCGCGCTCGCGCAGGGCGTGCCCGAGTCCGCCGATGACGACGCTGATGCCGGCGAGCTGCGCCGGCTCGGACAAAAGCTCGGGCGCGAGCAGGTCCAGCTGTACTACCAGATCGCGCTGCACGGGCGCAACGACCTGAACCTGGCGCCGGACGAATACGCGGGCTTCACGATGAGCTTGCTGCGCATGCTCGCGTTCACGCCCGAACTGGCGGCCGCGCCGGCGGGCACGGCGCGGCCGCCCGCCGCCGCGCTGGTGGCGGCCAAGCCGCTGCGCACCTCGGCGCCGCCGCGCGCCGTGCCCGATGTGCGCCGCGTGCCGCGCGGCGCCGAAGCGCCGCCGGCGGCCCCCGCGCCGGAGGCCGTGCGGTCCGTGGTGTCCGTGCCGCCGGTTCCGGCCGTGGCGCCCGCCGGTGCCGCGGCCCCCGCGCCCGAGGCCGATCTGGACTGGCCCGACCTGGCCCAGCGGCTCGCGCTGTCGGGCCTGGCGCGCGAACTGGCGCTGCGCAGCGAACTCGTGGCGCGCGAGGGCGATCACTTCACGCTGCGCGTGCCGGTCAAGGCGCTGCTCGAGGCCGGCGGCGAGCAGCGGCTGGGCGCCGCTCTTTGCGCGCAGCTCGGGCGGCCGGTGCGCGTGACGGTGCAGGTCGGCGCGACCACCGGCGCCACGGCCGCCAGCCGCAGCGAGCAGGTCCGCGCCGGTTTGCAGAAGCAGGCCGAGGAGGCGATCTACGCGGATCCGTTCGTGCGAGAATTGATCGAGAACTTCGGCGCCTCGGTCGACCCCAGGTCGATCCGCCCGCTGGCCCCGGATGCCTGAGCTCGCGGGCCGCATGGGCGGCGCAGCGGCAAGCGGCGCAAGGCCGGGCGTCGAAGCCACGAGCCACGAGCGACGAAACGACAGGGTGTCCCCATGATGAAGAACCAGCTGGCCGGCCTGATGCAACAGGCGCAGAAGATGCAGGAGAACGTCAAGCGCATGAACGACGAGCTGGCCGACGTGGAGGTCGAGGGCCAGTCCGGTGCCGGCCTCGTCAAGGTCACGCTCACCTGCAAGTACAAGGCCCGGCGCTTGAGCATCGATCCGAGCCTGGTCGGCGAGGACCGCGAGATGCTCGAGGACCTCGTCGTGGCCGCCTTCAACGATGCGGTGCGCCGCGCCGAGGAGACCGCGCAGGAGCGCATGGCCGCGATCACGGCCGGGCTGCCCCTGCCGCCCGGCTTCAAGATGCCGTTCCTGTGATGCGCATGCCCTGATGCCGGCCTGACGGCAGCGCTGCCATCCCCGCATGAAACTCGGACGCTCGCTCGACGGGCTCATCGAGGCACTCAAGCGCCTGCCCGGCATCGGCCCGCGTTCGGCGCAGCGCATCGCCTTCCACCTGATGCAGCACGAGCGCGACCTCGCGGTCGTGCTGGGGCAGGCGCTGCTCGGCGCGGCCGAGCGGGTCGGGCGCTGCGCCCGCTGCAATACGCTCACCGAACTCGAGATCTGCGAGACCTGCGCCGACCCGCGCCGCGATCCGGGCCTGCTGTGCGTGGTCGAGGCCCCGGCCGACCAGATGGTCATCGAGCAGTCGCTCTCGTTCAGCGGCATGTATTTCGTATTGCTCGGGCGGCTGTCGCCGCTCGACGGCATCGGACCCAAGGAGATCGACCTCGCGCAGCTGGCGGCGCGCGCCGACGACGGCGTGGTGGGCGAGCTCATCGTGGCCACGTCGTTCACGCCCGAGGGCGACGCCACCGCCCATTTCATCTCGGAGCTCGTGCGCGCGCGCAATCCGCAGCTCAAGGTGACGCGCCTGGCGCGCGGCGTGCCGGCCGGCGCCGAGCTCGAATACACCGACGTCAACACGATCGCGCAGGCGATGCTCGATCGCCGCGCCCAGTAGGCGCGCGCGCATGTCGGTGCCGCCCAGCGCCGCCGCCGCGCCCGCCACCGGAGCGGCCGCCGGCGGCGTCCGCGCCGGCGGCCAGGGCCGCGTTGACGGCGGCGACGACGCCGGCAGCATCGAAGCGTTCTGGCGGCGTCCGGGCCGGACCCTGCGATTCCCGCTGCAGCGCCCGGCGCTGCTCGGCAACGCCGCTGCTGCCGCCCTCTTCGGTGCCGGCGCCATCGTGATCTACCCGATGGCTGCCGCGACGCCGGTGCGCGCCGCCCTGCTGCTTTGCCTGCTGTGGGCCGCGGCCGTCCTGGTGCTGGCGCGCTTCCTCGTCCGGGTCATCGAACACACGGCCTCGGGCTATCTCGACGCGCGCGCCTACCCGGCGCCACGCGCCGGCACGGACTGGCAGCGCGTGGCGCGTCACCTGGCGCTGCTGGCCGGCGTGCCGCTGCTGCTGGCCGTGCTGGGCCGCCTGCACGTGTCCGGCCTGCTGCTGCTGGTGCCCGCGCTCGTGTTCAGCCTGTGGTTGCCGGCGGTGCTGATGCTGCTGGCCACCAACGACAACCTGTCCGCGGCGCTCGATCCGCGGCGCGCCGTGGGCATCGTGCGGCTGTTCGGGCTGCACTATCTGCTGCTGGGTCTTGCGCCGCTGCTGCTGTGCCTGCTCGTCGAGGGCGCAGCGGCCTGGCTCGCCGGCCTCGTGCCGTCGCCGGCCGTGGCGGCTGCGCCCGTCGGCGGCGTGCTGCAGGAGGCGGCCGTTCCGGCGCAGTCCGCTTCGCCGGTGCTGTTCGCGTTCATGGCCGTGCTGCTGGCCGCCGGGGCCAACACCGTCCTCTTGTGCATGGCGGTCCAGCTGGGCCTGGCGATGTACCAGCGCAGCGGCGCGCTCGGCATTGCCGTGGTCGGCCCCGGCGCGGCGCGCGTGCGCGGCGCGACCAGCTCGGCCGCGCATGAACGGCGCCTGCGCGAGGCCGTCATCGCCAGGCTGGTCGCCGCCGGGGAGTTCCGCGAGGCCGTCGGGCTGATCGGCGAGGACCTGCGCGAGCGCCCCAACGACCTGTCGCTGCACGTGCGCCTGCACGCCGTGCTGCTGCAGGAGGGCGCCGCGCCGCGCATCGAGGAGCACGCCGACCGCTTCCTGGTGCTCCTGCTGGCGGCGGGCAACACCGCGCAGGCGCTGGAGCTGTACGAGCAGACACGGGCGCGCTCGCCCGGATTCGCGCCGCGCGATCCGGACCGCCTGCCGCTGCTGGCGCGTGCCGCCGTCGAGGCCCTCAAGCCCGAGCTCGCGGCCGAGCTCATCCGCGGCTTCGACCGCAAGTACCCGGGGCACCCGTGCACGGCCGAGGTCTACGTGCTGGGCGCCCGCATCATGCTGCTCGCCGGGGATTCGGCCCAGGCCCGGCGGCTGCTCGAGCACGTGACCACCAGCTACCCCGACGGTGCCTCCGCCGCCGAGGCCAGGCGCTACCTGGCGCGCTTCGCCTGAGAACGAACTAGCTTCCCGGCTCGTCGTTGAGCGTCGCCGGCGGCGTGCGCCCCAGGCGCGGGTCGGCCGGCGGCAGCGTCAGCCCGACGATGGTCGGGCGCATCGAGGTCAGCAGCGTCGAGGGCGGGCGGCTGGCCGGCGCCACGCCGCCGATCTGGTCGGCCGACGGGAAATACGTCGAGAGGCGCGACTGGATCTGTTCGGCCTGCTTCTGCAGGCCATGGCGCACGTACGCGGTGAACAGGCCCAGCAGGCAGTCGGCAAGCTGGCGGCCGTAGAGCTCGCGCAGGTGATCGTCGCGCAGCAGCGCGTCGATAACGCGCAGCGCCGCGCTGTCCTCGCGAAAACGCACGAGGCGCCGCGCCAGGCGCAGGTGCTCGTCGATGGGCAAGGCCTTGAGCACCTTGGGCTGCGTCAGCTGCAGGAAGGTCTTGCGCAGGTCGTCGGTCGGCGTGCGCAGCTTGTTCCACAGCAGGCGCAGCGCGGCATCCTGCAGCGCCTCCTCGTCGGCGCCCAGCAGCGCGACGTTGAGGTAGGCGCCCAGGTAATCGGTGCGCGCGGGCTCCAGCTCGACGAGCTCGCGGTACAGGCGCGTCGCGCGCCGGATGTCCAGCCGCGCCGCCGCGTCCTGCGCCTGGGAGGCCAGCGAGGAGCCGGTCTCGGTCCGGCGCGGGGGGTCCCAGGAGCGCCGCCCCGACGATGACGCGGGAAGCTCGGCGGGGCGCAGCGCCCAGGCGATCAGCGCGCCGGCACACAGGGCGGCGGCGTGCGCGCCGTAGCTCAGCGTCGCATCCGACAGGGGCAGGCGGGCTTGCTCGGACCACTGGTAGACCTCGGCGGCAAGCCACAGCGGCACCAGCGCCAGCGGCGGGAACGACAGCGTGCGCACGGCCGCGACGACGCCGAC
>Ga0116231_10000960_pt1 | contig 56125 bp, 37 predicted proteins | sample S1TSphgellanicum_2_FD_89695 | JGI IMG/M metagenome (GOLD analysis project Ga0116231, IMG submission 89695) | Host-associated microbial communities from peat moss isolated from Minnesota, USA - S1T2_Fd - Sphagnum magellanicum MG | ecosystem: Host-associated > Plants > Peat moss > Unclassified...
AAAGGAAAGAATGAAAGACCACTCAAAACCACTCCAATATATACTATCTCCTAACCCTAAAGTAGCCGCCACATAACCCTAACCTAGCCGCCGCCTAACCCTAGCCGCCACGAAACCCTAACCTTAACCGTCGCCAAACCCTAACCCTAGCCGCCACCTAACCCTAACCCTAGCCGCCGCCAAGCCCTAACCCTAGCCGTCCCCAAGCCCTAAATAGTTTCCACTTCTAAACCCTAGCCGCCACTATTCAACCTAACCTAACTACTAGAAGGATGAGAATACTATTTATCCATTTGATGAATGTTTAACACATTCATCAACATTGGGAATTAGAAACGAATAGTATTTCTAACAATCTCCAGTATGGCTCTTTTTGTATTCCATAGGCTTGACCTGGGTGTAAGCACAATATCACTACAGGCTTCCTGGGGCCTGAGACAGACAGACTTGGGGGCCAGGACAAACTCACCCTAGGCTTCTGTGACCCATGACAAAGGCCCTAGGCTACTAAAGGGCCAGGACATGGTGGCATGGGGCCTAGGGGTTTTCACCCTAGGATGTCTGCATTTGGGTCATAGTAGCGTAGGGTCCCAGACATGGTGGCGTTGAGTTTGGACAAAATGACTTGAAGATATCTAGGGGCTGATTGTGATCGGGGTCTTGCATAAGGCATTGATATGGTGTTCGATGTGTCCTAGGACTCCAAGTTATTAGAACATGTGCATACCCCACGCCAAATTTCATAATGTTACCCTACCTTCATGGATGGCTATTTTGGATGTAGTATACATTTATATAAAATTACAAACTAAATTTATAAGCTTGCTCCCAAAAAAGTTCCCAATGACCCTAGGTTACCAAGGGCCTAAGACAAAGTCATATGGGGCCAAGGACATGATGTTGATAGGGAAGGAAGCTGTCCTGAGACTCCCATCCCTGGGAATATTTGTGGGCTTGCCCCATGGGCCCAAGCCAAAACTTGGAATTTTAGCTTCCTAACTTTCATGGCCTTTTTGGAATTCCATAATTTACTGCATTAAATTTCTCTTTCCAAAATTGTTTGTCACCCTTTTCGGCCTGGGGTACCTACTGTAATGTCATTTCACAGAATCTACACCTAGACCAATAAAACTATTAAAGATGCATATCTCAGTTGTCATTTTTTCAATCCAACCTTTCAATTTGTGATCCCATATATGAATGAGTTGATTGGACCACAATTATACCTTACATGTGGAAGAAAAACAAACTAGTTGGAAAGAAGGCCTATGATCGAAAGCTAAGGTTTGGTTTTATCAAAGGCCAGAAACTAGAATTATAAGTATAACCTTACGGCCAAGTTCAGAAAATTAGGGGGGGGGGGATACATACATGGCATGGTTGTATATGTAGCATGTGATTTATATTTCATAATAGAGGTAAGGTTAAGGGGGAGTGACAATTCCACAATTTTGTTGAGTATTTTGCAATTTTCTTTCTCACATAATTGGGGTTAAACACAAATGTTGGATTTACACTTGGTTATATCACTTTTGTCGATCGCCCTCAACAACATCCTTCGCATCAACTTAAGTTTCATAGGATGCATGTTTTTTTGTGCAATGTCTTGTTAACCTATTTTTTTGTGCCTATTTGTTGGTTCTAACAAATGTTGTATTGCTATGTCATTTTTCACATACCAAACTAGTATCTATAAGGCCTTACACAATTAAACAGGTCGGGTCCTAGGTAGGAAAAATTGCTCTAAAGCCTGGTTATTTTCATGGTATGAATATTTTTGGATTTTAAATATCTTGGTCTTGCATATGAGTATATAAAAAAAATTAACTTAACATATTAAGGATATATTTATAAAGGTAGGGTTTTTAAATGTTGGGACTTCAAAGAATATCATAACATATGTTTGGACAATTTATAGTGAATGTGCAGTCAATTTTCACATAAATGAGAGAAGGATAGATATTGACACTTACCCTAGAGAACCCCCATTGCAACATCAATGTTGATTTTTCAAATTTTGTTTCAATTTCATTCATCAATGTTTTGTTTGTTAAAAACATGAATGCCCTAATGACCATTATAACTACCTCTCTCCACCTCAATATTTCACCCTTAGTATTGATCTCACCAAAATATTAAGGTTAAATAAAGTTTGACCAGTATGTTTCAAGCCCACATAGGTCCATACTAAAAAAATCCTAGGTTCTAGAAACAACCTAAGTATCTACTTTAAGACATACTCAACAAGTAAGTTCTAACATACCTTTATATATATCATTGTACATAATTTGCATCTACCTTGTGCACCAATACAACATTGGTTCTAAGTTTTAACATGCACTTGCCAAGAGTACTGCTTTGAATGATGTTCCTCATCTCGCCATTTTTTGTTGAAGAAAAGGGCTTAATTTTAATAGGTCACTTGCTGCCTATTACTTCCCTTAATTCACAATGTTCCTCGTTTTTTCATGTATGGATGAAGAAAAAGCTTTATCTTTTGGGTTTGCCATATGGAAGTGACTATGCACAAGTGCAAGGGTTGGCAATAAAATTATAGGCTCAATCTTGATTCAATGTGCGGGTGAAAGCTATGCATGTGATGGCACCGGCATTTAGAGATGTCCCCTGGAAGCACATTCATGCATAAAAGAAGTTTTGGATCCATGGATAGAAACTTTGGTTTGGTTCCTCTCCGTTGGGTAAGTAAATGGTCAGAGCCATTGCCTTCCCGCCTTCCCAGTTGCTTGTTGGTTTTCTCTGTATGGGTGAGATTGCCCAGTAGATTTGCTATTAGTATATTCTAAGTACCTTCTAACAGAGGTGCAATAACTCCATTTCACACTTGTACTCATAATGATTTTCCCCACATATCTAGTGATCGTATTAAGAAACCTAAGAAAACACTCCAATTTTCACCTTTTTCATAAAGAAAATTTTCAAGCTGGGACATATTGGTAAGGAAAAATTATAAACTTTTCGACAAGATTGACATGTGGTTTCCAGGACCTGAAAAAAATGGTTCTTGACTTATACAAAGATATTATTGGGTAAATCACCCAAATTCATTAGATTTCAACTTTTTAAGTTGTCATTTCCTTTTATGCATTAATGACCAATACATATATATTGGATTTTCATAAATAATATAAATAAATAAAACTTCAGACTCACTGAAATTTCAGAAGAAATTGTGAACAAACACTGAAATTTTGTTGATATTTCCCTTATATCCAAAAAAATCAGATTTTCATAAATCAGTAAAGAAAATTTAGCATTTAGGAAATCTATAATGTCAACTTGCGATTTAAAATTGATTCAAAATTGAGCAAAACTACATTGCTATGAAAAACGAAAATTCATAAATCAGAAAAAGGAGGTTGGGGGGGGGTCAGGAAGGGAAGTGCAAAAGCTATCCCTTGGAATTTAAGAAGTCTGAAACATCAACTTGATTACAATCTTAATTGACTGAAATTTCAGCAAAACCCCAGGATATTAAGAAAATTGGGTTGTTATGAAAGAGGATTTTATAAACAAGGGGAAAAAAATCAGAAATCTAAAAATCTAAAAGAAAAAAGATAACTGAAATTTCAGCAAAATCCCAAACATTGTAGATAATTTCATTGAATTTGTGAAGAAATAATGAAATTTTGTTGATACTTCACCAAAAAAATTGAACTTTTAGATATTAAGAAAGAAAATTTGAAATCTAGGAAATTATAAACATCAACTTGATTAAAATCAAAATTGATTGAAATTTTTTAAAAGGCCACACTAGTGCATATGATGGGCCAATGTGCTGTATTTAGTGGGAAAGGGGCACCCAAAAAAAAGTAAATTGAGGGTTTCACAACAAAGTTCAAAGTTCAAAATTAGGGATTCCAGAGTTATGGTCAAACTATTTGAAACGTGAATTGGAAGTTGAAGCCTCTACTTTTATAAAAAGCCTTGATTGGAAGATCAACGTGTGTAATTTACACTTTTGATCTTGATGCAACTCATAACATGCTTTATTTTTTATTTTTTTACTTAATTAATATTTAATGATTTTTAATTCAAGTTTTATTTAAGGTTGTGAAGCCACAAACATAAGTGATAGTATGCAATTTTTTAAAAAACTTTGGTGCTTTGAAGGTGAGTTGATTCCCAACAAAATGAATAATTTTTGTTAAATGGAAGGTGAAACTTTGTATTGCAATGTTTTAAGCACAATATTGAAAGCATTAGAAGAAAAGTTATTATAGTAATAAAAAGCATAGGGGTAAGGATAGATGTTATGTTAAGGGTGTTTTCAATTCCCTATAATTTTACATGCTTTTATTTAATCTCCGATTCTAGTTTACTGAAATTATCAACAAGTTTGGTTTGTTTCTCCAAATCTAAAATATCAAAACACAAGAAGCATTGAAGTCTCTTGTTTATTCATCAAAAACAAAACTATTCTACATCTTGGATTCCAAACAAAATAGAAAGGAAAAATTTCAAGGAAAATCAAAGTAAACTAGTTCAAAATTCAAAAACTCTCCAAGAGTTATAAAAAATAAAAGATCTCTTGATCTAGTTCTAAGCCCTCCTATTTATACCAACTCATATTGTTGTTTCAACTTAAACAATCGCTAGCCAATGTAAACTTAAAATCAAAATAACAAAGTTACTAGTCACAAGTTTAAATCAACATGTTTTGTTAACAACTGGTTATTGTAACAAACCGGTTACTAGTTCATATAATAGTCCGGTTAACTTAAAACATGTTATCCAAAAACTAAAATAGTCTTTAGGTTATATTGTCTCACTAGTTGTTAATTGGTTTTAACTAGTCACTACATATTGAAAAATTGGGTTAACATTACCCCCCCTTTAAAACTAGATTTCGTCCTTGAAATTAGCCACCTAGAATTACATGTTTAAGTCATGCAGCCAAATCATCAATAGGTTGTTTACCTATGGTATCAATAGGTTCAGCCAAAATAATTAGTTGAAATCTTAATCCCTCCTTGATAGGTGTGCCCTTCAATATTATATCTATAGTCTTAAAAACTTCAAAAGCATGGGTAATATTGTCAATCAAAGTAACCTCTACGCCTATTCTAGTATCTAATATAACTAATGGTATGGGTTTTGGAGTCATAAGTTCTTCCAAGGCTTTTACTTGAGTGCAAACAACTACTACAATTACTTCCATAAATTTTATGGGCAAAGGTAAAGTACAAGAAACAATGGCCAGCTTTGTTCCTCCTCTAATGGGTTCAAGTTCCTCAATAGTAGTGACAACATGTTCACTTTGAAAACTTGTAGCTACAATTGCCGCTTGCACAAGTGAATTTTTCTGGAAAATAGTAACAAGCACCTCAACTAGTTTACCAATAAGCCGATCATACTTATAGCCTTCCAAATGCAACCAGTATGCAACCCGTTCAATCAAGTATGCTTCTTCATCTCCACGAACAATCTCCAAACTATTTTGGATTTGTTTTTTTATAATCTCCTATACAATTTGCCATCATTCCTCCCATTTCGAGTTTTTATCAACCACTGTATGTTCTGTACCTTAAACAAGGCATTGTCTAAAAGCAATTCTTCAAACCCCTTCAACTAGTTATCCATGTAAGTGGTTTGAAAACCTTTACTTGACACTTTACAAAGTGTTTCCGATTCACCCTTCAATTTTTGGATTTATACCCAAAGTTCATGGGTACGATATTCCATGTCAATGTTGACTTCCATCAATCATTCCCTTTGGTACAAACAAGTATTCTCCAACTCCAACAGAGTCTTTTCCCATTGTACATTCATGGCCTCCATCTTGCCATAATCCTTTGTTAATTGGTCAAGATCAATCTACAAGGTCTTTAGGTCATTATGAGTTTTGAAATGAGCTTGGGTTAATTCATTGTACTATGATTATAGGGTTTTAGCCTTCTTGATTACTCTTTCAACTTCAACACTTTTAACAACTAAATTTTTGTTCTTTGTTAATAGTTTAAAGAAATAGGTTTTCATAGTAGTTAAGTCCTTATCTATGTTCTGCAGGGCTTGTTCATGACTAATTAGTTATAAACAACATGCATGTAACTTGTTGTTGATGTCCTCTAATAGGTTTTCAACAATATCATATTTGGTTTTCAAGTCACTAAAACAATCTACTGTCTAAAACCAAGTTTAAGCAACTAAGGTTGTTTGCTCAAAAAAAAATGTAACTTGTTTTGGGCTTTCATGTTGAACATAAGCTACTAACATCACAAGAAAAATATAAATAGATCTAGGTTGAATCGGTTGAACAAGTTTAGGGCAAACTAATTGAATTGGTTTAGTCCCTATTTACAACAAGTTGCTAGCTTGTTCTATAGGAACAAAAGTTTTTTGAACAAGTAAAGGTTTTTGATTTGGTACTTGTTCAAAGTCATGTTCATTTCAATCCTCCACGAACTGGTCATTTTTTTATCCTTATTGATTCGTCATCTTGTTATGTAATGACATTAGTGTCCATGTCCTCATCACCTCCCTCCATAATCACAATTCGTTGACGGGTGCAAGGTTTCTTCTTCGGTGGTGAATTGGTTAAATTTGGACTCAATCGGTCCATGGGTGTTGATGGTTCAATTCGTATCTTCATCCATTGTGATTGTCGAATTGGTCAAGCGATATGTTAATTGAGCGCACCAATCGTCGCTCACTAATGAATTGTTATTTGGTCACAACCTTAGGAGAAAGTTTTTTAAATTGCTTTATAACAATCTTTTTCTCCTTTCTCCCTTGAACCGGTTGTGATTTTGGAGAATCAACAAGTGTATCTTCCTTTGACAAAGGAAACCAATATCGTAAATAGACTTCTGTAATAAGTCTAAAGTAACAAGTTGTTGCCTTCTTATTAGGTGTTGCCAACCCTATTGCAATCTACTTTTGGTGCTTAGTCCACTAAGTTAGTTTTACTAACATTTGTGTTAACATAATGGAATACTAATTGATCTTCTTTCCCTTGTTTGCCAAAATCAAAGCGATGGCAATATAGTTGTTGAAATATGCTAACCTTTATCGTTGGTAAATAATTTGCAGGATTGCTACAAACCTGGCATGGTATTCCACTTTCATTTAGATGACGCTCCACAATTCTTTGTTAACAAATGCATTTGGTCCAGCTATGTTCTTAAGTGCAACTTGAGCCTTTTTTACTAACACATTTGTTGCATCAACCGCTCCTTCAACATTGACGCCAAATTGTTTTGCGATTAACGCTTGGTCAATGGTGATTTTTGCACCACAAACAACTACTTGAATATATGTGTCCATCCTCTATGGACTCCTAGGTGTGCAAGAACTTTTCCAACAAGTCTTATGATGGAATTGTCTAGAAAATAGCAAACAAGCCACCCAAACTGATTCACTCTACCCCCTATTACTTTTTGGATCCCATCCGGATGCTTTAAACATTTTTTGAATTTCCTTTGTTTCGGTAGGTGCTTGCTTATGCATTATTTTAGCAAGTGAACTAACCTCCTCCACCTGCTATTTTCCCTTGTGCTTCATCATGTATTTAGACCGAAACTTGGTAGGTATAGTAACAAGTATGTCAAGAGAATCAACTTCTATGTCAAAGAACCCTCGTTCAATCGGTATTAATGAAAAATCTACAAATTGTTCAACTTTAACAAATTGCTTAACTTTTTGTTCTTTCTTTGTAGTTCTTCTTTCAACCTATTCTTCCTCTTCAAAATCACTCATTATTACAAATGTAGATGCAGGAGGTGAAAATTGTCTTTGAAGACTTCATAATGTTTCTTCAAGTCCTTTCCCACGGTAGTAGCACATTTTAATGCTTCAAAAATTTCACATTCTACATTTTTTTCTTCCCCTAAACTTCCACTACTTTCTCAAAATACAGGAGGCGACCTTGATGCAAGTGGTTCAATGTAAATTGTTTTAGTTATTTTAAAAGCTTCCTTTCTAACTCTTTACAATTCACTTTCCTCTGCCTTTTTCCCTTCTTTTTTTCTTTTCAATTATGCCTCCCTCTTGCTTGCTCTCTCTTTCAACTAATTTAAAGCACCCATTGCTTCATTTTGGTGGAACAAAAAAATGAAGGAATCCAGAATGAAAAAAATGAAAAGACATTATAAAGGGCACACTGTTTTTTTATATTACAACTATAAAGTAAAAAGTGGCGACAATTGGAGAATGATGTAACTTTTAAGGCATATTTACCTTATGAAGTTGACACATGTAATTAGGTTTATTAAGATATCATTATTTTGCATGAAAATAAGGCTATCAAGTTGATTCTCAATTGGTTGTTTTGTCAACAGGTCATTAGTAGATGTTTGAACCAATTATGGTTCAAACAAATCATCATCCTTTTTCTTTTAATCAGGTTGTGTACTGCCAAACCTCTAATGTCAGACTGAACTGGTTCTTCAACAAATAGGTTACCAGAATGGTTTATCTCATCCAGTTCCTCACTTAATAGGTTATCCAAACAAGTTATTTCAACCTATTATTTGGTAAATAGGTTGTCAAAATCGATTACCTCCACTAGTTCCTTTGGTAAAAAAATCACTAAGCTTAGCTAAAACAGGTTGAAATGTTTAATCCTCCATAAACCTATATGATTTCAACTTGTTAATCTTAACCAGTATTAGATTAAGATCGAATTTATCAATAGTCACTGATAGCATTATATTGTTTGGTAAACAATATTGGATCCTATATGGTCTAAACCACTATCTTTGAAACTTAAGGTTATGTGTTTTGACAACTCCTAGAAACCATAAAACATAATATCCAAATTGGTATTTTGTCTCAATGTACTGGTTTAATACCATAATGATTGGTTCCACTAGTTAGAAGTTATCAAGTCCTATGCTACTAACCGATTCTCCTGTAGTTTCTCTAGTTCTGACAAACAATTAGTTAGAACTGTAACAAGTTTTGGATCATAGGTTTGCCCTAACTTGGATGGTAACAAGTACTCTATAGGTAGTAATGGATGTAATTTGTAGATAAGTTGAAATGGAGTGTGACTAGTTCCAACCTTAAAAATAGTTATATAAAAACATAAAACTACGACAAGTGTTCATCCCAGTCATTTTAGTTCTCATTCACCAGTTTCATAAATAATGTACCAAAAACTTTGTCAATAGACTCAGCTTGTCTATTCCCTTGTGGATAATAGACATTAGAGTTGGTACGTCTCAAGATAAAATGATCAATTAAATAATGAATAACATCGTTACTAAAATGGGTACCTTGATTTGTCACAATAATAACTGGACAACCAAACCGGATAAGAATATGGTCATATAAAAACTTCACAATAACAATAGATGTATTGGTGTGCAAAGCTTTGGCCTCCACCCACTTGGTAGCATAATTAGTGGCAATTACAATGTATCGATTGCCAAAATAACAACTTGCCAATTTAATAGGTTTGATAAAATCCAATCCCCATTTCTGGAAAGGTTCTTCAAGCAAAATAATAATTAACTTTGCCATATTTTATGCTAATAAGTTACCTATTCATTGGCACAAATCATAGGTTCGACAGAATTCATGAACATCTTTGTTCATGGTTGGCCACCAATAATCGACATCAAGGATCTTCCTCACCATGGTGTTTGAAGAAAAACATCTTCCACCGACTCCATTATGTAACTCATGTAGTATAGTTGGCACTTGTTTAAATTGCAAAACATGACAAAACTTTGTTGTCTTGTCCAAGACAACAAAACATGATGAAATTTATAAAGTATTCCATTTTTTAACACAAATGATTTAACTTTCAACTAAATATTATTTTTGTGAAATTATGAATCTCTCTAGCATCATTCCCTCTGACAAGTAATCATAAACATTCTATAACCACTACGGTTATAAAAGTGAATAGGTGACCATCAATGATCTGATCAAGTACACCAACCAATTTTGCTTGATTGGGCAATCTACTTAATGTGTTTGCCATCAAATGGGATCTACAAAATTTATTAACAATTTTGAAGTCATATTCCAAGAGTATCAGTAACCACCTAACTATTATGCTAGAAACTTATGGCTTATTAACCATGTACACAAGGGCCACATGGTCGACATAAAATACAAATTGGTTACCCAATAAGTAATGTACAAATTTTTGTAAGGCATAAACCATAGTTAGGGTTTCCCTCTCAGTACTAATATAGTTACTCTCAACTGAATTTAACATACTGGAAGCATACATAATTGATTGATCAAACTTACCAATCGGGTTTTGTGCAAGTATGACTCCTACTACTAACTAATACACATATGTATGAACATGAAACTTAAGCTCCCAATTTGGATTGATCAAAATAAGGGCTTGTATATACTAGTTTTTAATCTCCTCCCAAGCATTTTGGCATTCTTGAGTCCATTCAAAAATTTAGATTTTTTGAAGAGCTTAGTGATAGGCAACATGATTGAAGCAAAGTTTTTTACGAAAGACCTATAAACTAGACCATCCCGTTAAAAACTTAGATTTCCTAGGGGGTAGTAGGTATTGGCATGTTTACTAAGGCTTCAACCTTTTTAGGATCCATGGCTTTGCCTTCTTTGGACACTATGAAACCTAAGATGGTTCCTAAAAATTAACACCATGAATGCACACTTGTCTTTGTTCAAACTAATACCAAACTTTTTACTAAATAAAACATTTTTTCAGCTTTTCAAGGTGAATTGACAAGTCACTAAAAACTATAAAATCATCAAGAAAAATCTTCATGAATACATCAATATATTCACAAAAAGCCTTAGTTTAATAGGTGAGCAGTCCATTTTTGACACCAAACGGCATCACAACCTACACAAAAGCCCCCTAGTCTATCACAACGGCAATTTTGTGCTAGTCTTTTGGTGCCATTGATATCCAATGATATCTTGAAAACTCATCCAAAAGGTATAAACTTCATGCTTAACAATTATGTTGATGACCTCATATGTGAAGGGCAATGAGTAAAGGTCTTTATTTGTTGTTGCGTTGAATTTCCTAAAACAACACATATCTTCAACTTTCCATTCTTTTTTAAAACAACCATTATTGGAGACAGCCAAATTGCTTCCACAACCGGTTTGATAAAACCAACAATAAGTAACTTGTTTATATATTGCTTGACAATAATAACATAATTAGGATTTAGTACTTTGTTTGATGAATAAGTGGTACTATGGTATCTAATTGAATCCGATGTTAAACAATCTTTAGTGGAATACCTTTCAGGTCATTGTATGTCGAAGTAAATACATTTTTGAGTTCTTTTAAAAGCTCAATTAGTTGATTTATGACAACTAGTTCAAGTGCAAAGTTCATTTTCACCTGTTGCATGTTCTCCTTGTACCCAAATTAGTTTTGGTTAACTACTCCTCCTTAGTAATTGTCCAACCTACTATGGTTAGATATTGTACTTGTTCCCAAGTAGGTGTCTCATCAATAATCATCTTTCGAACTTGTGGATGGAAGAAAATTTTAGGTAACACTAAAAAAAATCTTGTCCTTTGTAACCAAGAAATCAATGACTAAATGTCTTAAACAATTAATAATTGATTATAGTAATAGGATATTACTTTAAATCTTATGTGTAAAAAGTTGTAGTCATATATTAATGGTGCATTTGACTAATTGATGATGACATGGTAACATGAAGGCTAATGTTGTTTTTTCATTACATGTTTTCATCCATATGGCATCCATGATTAATGACAAAATGACGTTGATGTCCAAAATATCATATGAAAACGTAACTATGATAAAATCATTTCAAATGTATAACTCAAAAATGATTATGCAAATGACATGGACAAAAATGATGTGTCTCTGTATACATAATGTGATCATAAAATTACTTTACAATGATGAAAAAATGACTATCAATATAAGTTCACACATAAGGAATTACATCATGTAGGGAATTAATTTCAACTAATATTACACATATAAGTAATATAAAAACTTTAATCATTTTTTAAAAATATATTTGATATATGATCCATTTAAAAATATTGTATATGAGTAAATTAATTATCACATATTGAAATAAAATTTAATGATAAGAATCATATATTAAAAATAAAATTTTATATTATAATTTAAAAATATAATAGAAATGTAAGATGTGGTAAATATATAATTTATTTTTATGTTAAATTTTTATCATCAGTTTGACTAATTTTTAAATGTATTATATGTATATAAATAAATATTATAAAATTTTATTAAAGTATATGTGTAAAATTGAATAATTTTTATAATTTCAGAAAATTATATTTAATAATAATATTATTATTAAAATAATTTAATTAAATTATAAATTAGCTTAATATGATTAACATAAAATTATTGATTTGTGATCCATTTATAAATGTTTTATGTGGATAAATTTTATGGATTCATATATCTAAATTAAAAGTTATAAATAAAATTATGATATATTGGAAGCAAGTTTGTATAATATAAATTCATAAATCAAATGAAGGTTTAAGATATGAAATATATATTTTATTTATTCTTGTAGCACCCACAAAGGTTTTTCCAATCACAAATCATGTGTTTGAATTATTTTTCCAAATAATAGTCATTGAAATATTGTTCAATAACAAAATTCAAATATTTTTCTTTTGAAATGAATTCACATTTCTACATAAATATATATCAAATAATTTTTTTAGATTATTGAAGGAAATTTATGAATAATATTTTCATTTTTTCATTTGGACAATTTATCAATAAAATATGAATTATCAAATTTGAAATTGTGTGTAATGTTTAAATGAAGTATGGTCGAAATAAAGCAAACATTAGATTGTTTACACAATAAGTGGGGTGGATTGATGATAAATAAATTCAATTCCATCCTTGGGTCCAAGGATCAAATTTCACAAATGACACTATTGTGGTCAACGATGGAATACTAGTCATAAACTTAGTCATATATTTGAAGATCTCTTATAGTGTAAGTGTTACTTGATAGTGTCAGGTGGTATTGTTAATTTTACAATTAATACACCTATTGTTTAATAAGTTGTTTTTGAACTTTCCTTTGTTATTTTCTGTAGTTTTTCAATCACAATTTCTTCACTCATGTTGTTATGAACTCCAAAACTTCAAAAACACTCACAACCTCTAGCAACAAACAAAAACAACTTTCGACGGTAACCCCATTTTTTTCATCCTTGAACTTCTTGTCCTTCGCATTTTTTTTACCTACTTGCCATCTTTTAATTAATGCATGATCCTTATAATTAATATGACCCATCATTACGAGTTTATGTGTCCTTTGTATAGCTACATGTAAGCACTTCACTTCATCATTCAAAATTAACACCATCAATTCCATCTTTCAATTAATCCACATCCCTAATATCCCTACGTTAATTGTATTGACTCCATTTTGTTTGCCATGTATGCCTTATGCTAATTGTGTCAAGTCATGTGCTAATTATGGTGATACATTTGCAAACTGTACTAACAAATTTAATGATTGCACGAATACCCCTGATGATTGGGCGAACATTTTTGCCAATTCAGTTGACACCCTTAACAAATCATCTTTAAATATTTAGATCCAAATCCCTCACTTATGTAGTTAATACTCACAAATTTATCAGTCATCTGTAGATAAAAAATCAATACTATGTTAACTACAAGATCTTTCATTTGTTCATCATCTTTTATATTCTACATCTATGGTTTATGTATTTCACAGTGTTCATCTTCCTCCTTTGTATTATAGTTTTTCACCTAAACTCCACCTACACTTTATTCCCAATGTATTGGCATTTGTTGTTCTTGTTTCTGAACTTCAAATTCCATGTACTTGTAAGGTTTGAGCTTATTCACATTGACCAACACAATGTTAGTTTCAAACTTCTCAATGGTCACCAATAACATAATGTTATTTGGCAACACATATTGTACTTTGTACAATCCAAACCATTTCTTAATAAACTACCCTAAGTGTGATTTATTACCCTTTGGAAACCATATAACATAATCACCAAAATTGAACTGTTTTTTTAGATTCTTTTGTTAATTCCATAATCTCATATTCCACTATTAAATTATTGTAGTTTCTACAGCTTGCATTCTAGTTTCCTATAACTTCTCCAACTTTGTAATTTTGCTAGTTAAAACTCTCATTGAAGTATAGTCTCTTTCATTTCCACCACCAAATGGCATTATGTACTTTGTGGGCATTAATGGATGTAATCCATACACTAATTGATACGATGTATAACCTTGTTGTTACTTTGTATGTAGTTTTGTATGAAAATAACATTGTAAACATCTATTCATTTTAATATGTTTTATTTTCATTGATTAACTTGGTCGATAGTGTTCCAAGTATCTTGTTAGTAGACTTAGCCTACCCATTCCTTTCGGGATGACGAGTTGTAGAACTCAAATGTTTCAATAGAAAATGATCTATCAAATACTTGATGGCATCATTAATGAAATGAACCCCTTAATTTATAACTACATTCAAAGGACATCAAGACTTGGTTAATATGCACTCATATAGAAATTTTGATTTTACTACTACAATATTAGTTCTTAATGTTTTTGCTTCCATCCACTTGGTAACATAATATGTGGCAACAAAAATATATTTGTTCCATGTATATCTTCCCACCGGGTTAATTGGCCCCACAAAATCAAATCCCCATTTCATGAATGGTTCCTCTTGAAAACTTGTGACTAACTTTGTAAGAATTTGAATTGCCAATCCTCTTGTTTTTTAACATGTGTCACAAGATTTGCAATAAGCATGCACATCTTTGTACATGGTTGGCCACCAATATTGAACATCCAATATCTTTATTACAACCCTAGCCTTGGGCTCACGACCAAGGCAGGGGCTTGCAAAGTTGTAAGCCAAGAAGAAAGCCCGGGAGTGAAGGAAAGTGTGAGGGAATGAACCTTCACACTCCCAAAAGAGCTTTCACTTTGGGAGTTGGAGTCCCGATGGACTCCCAAATGTTTAGAGAGCAATTGTAAGGGTCAAAACCCAATGGTTCAAGGAGTTTTTTATATCATTGGAAAGCTATTGAAACTTAAATGTCTAAAATGGGCTTGCATCACTCATTTGGACATTTGAAACACAAGTTATGGCCAAAAGAAAGGTCGGGAGTCAAATTGGCAACTTGATTCCCGACCATTAAAAGTTAGGAATCGCCCCAATTTCCTTGCATGTAGGTGGCGTGAAACATATCGTTAGAAAGCCCTCAACTAGGTCTATAACTTTGTTTCAGGCCTCATCTCAATCGGAGGTTTACACACAAAGTTATTGGGCCCCAAAGTCACGGGAGTCCCAACTTTCACAATTTCGAGACTCCCACTTGGGAGTCCCAAGACAAAAAGCCATTTGGATGTGGGCCTTGTGAAGAGGCACAAAGTATATTATAAGGGGGAAGGTGGTGGCTTCCCCCAAGTCCGGGCCGTGGTGAGTCTTGTGAATTCGAGTTTGCCCATGATTCGTCTTAGCACCAAAAGTGTTCCAATTATGCACTAACCACCTTGTGTTGGTTTTGTGTAGGTCCGTGTGAGTAGTTGATGTTTGTCATTCTTCCTAGTCCCATCCTAAAGCTCCAACACGCCCCTCTACCCCTCAAAATGTTACAAGCCAAGGAGTGTGCCCCAACTCCTTGCTTTTCCGTTGTTTTCAGTTTAGACTGACGTTTGAATTCATTAAAGAGCTTAGGGGTGCGTTAATTTTCCTCTACGTTATTTTAGTTGCAAAGTATCTTCTTGATGGTCCTTCATGCAATTCTCTCATCACCATCTGTGTTTCTATAGTTGTTAAACACCATCAGAGTTTGTTGTCTTGGCTCATTATGTACAAGTCACCATTTGTAGTATGAAAGGTTCTACTCTCTTAACCAATCTCTACTTGTGCTATACCAATAATGTGCCTTTAATCTGTCCAATTCTCAAAAAATCTTTTACATCATTTAGCCATTTAGGCTCTGTGTAAAACATGTTTGCATCTATGGTTTGATCATGCACACCTATGGGTTCTGTAATATCTAGTAGTTTTTACAATGCACATGCAATCATATGAGTTCTATTTGGCTTATACACTATTTTGAAATCATATAAAGAACAATAACAACCATCTAATTATTTTCCCTGAAACCTATGGTTTGTTGACCAAATAGACTAATGCCATATGATCTACATAAAAGACAAATTTATTGCCCAACAAATAATGTCTAAACGTATGTAAAGCAAAAACCATTGCCAAAGCCTCTCTCTCTCTATTGTGCTATAATTATGTTGTGCTCTATTTAAAAGCCTAGAAGTATACATTATTGGTTGACCACTTTTCCCTATTACATTCTAAGATAACATAGCCTCCATAGCTAACAAGGATCATCTATATGAACATGAAATTCCACTTGCAAGTTTGGTGATATCAACATTGGTGTTTCAATATACTTATATTTGATCAATTCCAAGCCTTCTAACATTTCTCTGTCCAAAGAAAAGTTAATATCTTTCTAGTCAGCTTAGTGATAGGTGCCACAATAGTAGCAAAGTTTTTGAGAAAGGATCTATAAAACTATGTCATCCCTTGAATACTATTGTGGATTCTTAAATGGTGGCATGTTTACTATTGCTTGTATTTTCTTTGGATTTGGTAATTTCCTTTTTTTGGAAACAATAAAACTTGATATCATCCCTTAAAATACCATAAATGCACATTTGTCTAAATTCAAATTAATGCCGTATTTTTTACACTTTTGAAAACATAGTACGAACTTTTGCAGATGATTCTCCACATCATTATACATTATAAAGTCATCCAGAAATGTCTTCATAAAATTCTTTAAATGTTTTTGTAACAGTTCTATGATATGTTGGAGGTTCATTTTTAACTCCAAACAACATCACCTTCCATATAAACCCCCTAGTTTGTAACAAATGTAGTATTGTATCTATCCTCTGGAACTATAAAGATTTGATGATATCTTGAATATCCATTTAAAAAATAAGATGCCTCATACCCTGCTACTATGTTCAACACTTCATCTCTGAAAGGTAATGGATATGGACCCTTTTTTGTGGCTGCATTTAGTTTTTTGACATCTATATAGATTTTTAATTTGCCATTTTTTTGGGTACTATTACTATGGTGACAACCATGTAGCCTCCTATACATATTGAATGAATCCAGCTATCAACAACTTGTTTATATCTTGTTTAACTACTATAACATAGTTTTAATTTATACATGGCCTGATGTGCTAATGATATAGTAGTGTCCAACTAAGTTCTATGTTATGCTAGCTCTGGTGGAATCCCCTTTAGATCTTTGTATGTCCATGCAAAAATATCTTTGAACTCCTTCAACAATTGTTCTAGTTCCAACACCTTGCCCATTTCTAGTTGTGCATTAATCTTCACCAATTATTGTTTTGCATCAGTTCCCAGATTAAGCTTATCAATTGTTGATCTTGAATTAACGTCCATCCAACTATTTGCAATTCTTGTGCTTTGATTTTTGTTGGAGTTTCATCCACCGCAACACTCCCTAGTTGATGACTATAATATGTCTCTGGATACATCTTATCCTCCAGAGCTACTTCTAGCTCACAAATATCGCTAACTATCTTCTTTTCTATGCTTTGTACTCCAAATTCCTACTTTGAAATACTAATCTTCACAGGTGTATTCATGATCTCCACATCTGTGGTGTTCACAAATTGAATTGTCTCAGGTAAACTGATTATTCATATTGAAAACAACTTTGATTCTGTAGCAAAAATATATCTTCTTCCTCATCTATGATACCATTTTGATAATCGTAACATAGTAACATTTTTGGTCTTCTTATTTCATCTCCAAACACTTAGTGATTGTAATTGTTTTAATTGTCTCATTCCCTTATATGGTAACAATGTTTTCCCCCCAATCATGTGCCATTTTAACATTTATGGTTCTTGATATCCTCCTCTTGGATTTGCTACATCTGCACTTCTATATCCTTCGACAGCCATTGAGTTCATCAGTGGTCAATATGTAGTCATGTTCACATGAGTAGTCATTATTGGATTAGTAAACACCATTTGAGGTGTCCCAACAACTCCAATAATTGTTATTGGTAATGCTGAACTCTAACTCAAATTCCTTCCTACTAAGACTCCACTTGATCCATTACCCAAATTTGTTACAAATCCAATTAATGTTCCCCTTCTAACAACATCCATGTTGGGCGCAACAACCATTTCCATTCTTGTGGTTGGTATACCCACATTAAGTGATTGAGTAACTCCTTCTCCAATAGGTTCTCTAGGTTTCAACAACTCCCACTTTTGACACTATTGGTGAAGTTGTGTTGATTTGAGGTCGATGATGTTCCATTCTATGGTTACCCATTGGTATCTTCAATGGTGCAAAATGTGGATGTGAATATACCTTTGGTTTTATGCTCCTAATTTGAATAGATGGACGAATTTGTCAACTTTGTGATTTTAATTGGCTTCCCAATTCCATGCCTCTCAATTTGTTGTGGACTACATGGATTCCTAGTTCATGTTCATGTGGTTGATCCATAATGCTCTTGCCACATTTTGTAATTCCACATATCTAGCAATTCATGTTCTTATGTGAAAAGGCACAAAAGGACAATCCATGATTGCATGTCCTTCTTCTCGATAGAATGCACAAACCCTTGAAAGTAATCTAATTACCTTTGAATCCACATATTCATGATCCTATGTTTCGACTATGTACCTTGTTTGATCCAACTCTGGATTCCCTTGATGTGAGTATGATTGTGGTACTTCATCCAACACATTTGCACGTGCTTCTGCATATAGGTGATCATAGATAATTTTCTTCAATCTCTTCAACCACATTGATATTGGTGTTTCCTTCCACCTCTAAGTCTTCCATTGGTTCATAGTAATTTGGAGATGCAAACTAGTCCACGAACCTAGATTGTATACCTCCTGTAATATCCTTTCCTTGGCTAGTCACTAACTTTGGACTTGAAATTTCCTATGATTAATTAAGTATTACAAAAGTCCCTGCTCTATTTTGGTCTTTTCAACTTTGAACCACATATTGTTGCTGAAAAGTATACTGCACCCACTCATTTGGGTGAGTAGTTGATTACATCTTTCTTCGTGGAGATCGTCATTTGTAATTGTGCCTTCTCTGAAAAGCCCCGGTCCATACTTCACATTGTACCACTTCTTGTGGTAGAAATGACTTGTGCCTTATAGGTATTTCTTTTGTTCTTAGAACTCATTTGTCCAACATCAAATTTTGATACGGGGTTTTTGTGAGCCATGTATATTCCTTTCCATTTTCAAAGTTATTTTTTGGTTGTTTTCCAATGATTTGATGATTTGCCTCCAAGTCCAATTGTCACTGTAAACTTTGGGTCGCCATCCGATTCATCGTGTTTCGTAATTCTTTGTCTTCAAACAAAGTCTATAGATCGCTTTGTAGTCCTTATGATGTCAGCTGCTTAGACTTCTGATACTTTAACATAAATCTAAATTTTGAATGAAAAAAACAAAACCACTCATCTAAACACTCTCCTCTATATTATATAACAACAATATTTGTAAAAAAACCTTCCCATTTATTATAAAAAAACAAAAAAAAAATCCCCATAAGATGGTTGCCAAATGGTAAAATTGAAATTTTAATTCATGCATAATTATTCCACACTACTGTAACAACCTATTTGCATTTCACATGCATACATTCATTATTTTTGCCTTGATTTTCAACACATTCAACTCTGCCATTCATTGAAATACCATATTCATGATTATTTCATATAACCATAATGTACAATTATGAATACATTGTAAGAAACTCCAGAACAATATTATAATTCATTTCATCATATTATGATATTACAAAAAATTCACACAACAATATGAACATAAAAATCATTACAAAAGTCTATGCTTATTTGTATTACTAAAACTCCATTAGAATTATAACAAAATTCCATGTTATGTGGAAATGAAATCAAAACAACCAAATAAAATATGTCGTTTATCAAAAACAAAATCTGTGGTTTTCTATTACAAAATACCTACAACTATTCTTACTTTTCCAAACTATTTCTAAAAATCCATTCATGTTTCCCATGTCTTCCCTCTTTGGACAATCCCAAATTACATCATCATGATTCAAAACCAACAAGAATTCGAAATTCAAACCAATAATGTTCCATGACCGGTCCCTGTCCTAAATGCCTTTTTCATCTAAACCATGTAATCATCCTACCCCCTTAACAATCAACTACCAATGAAAATGGGTACATATTATAGGTAAATAAGTAAAAGTATATCCCATTGGATCCAAATACTAATTAACCTAACTTATTACTTATAATTAATTTAACCTACTAGCTAGTGTAGCATATGTACCACCTTAGTTCGGCTAAAACTAAACAAGGTGACACCTAGGCCTACACCACCTAATACTAATATAAGAACCTGGCATAGGTAACCTAGAGATTTAATAGCTAGTAGTAGTTAGAAAATACATTTTAGGTAATAACTAATAGGTACTAGAAGTAGGTACTAACTACCTAACTAAGTACTTTTATGGCTAGCTAATAATTAGTAGTTAAGTATCTAATAACTAATTAAACATTAACCTTAGTGGCTACCTATCTAATTAGTAACTACATGCTAAGGACTTAGCTATTTAATACTCTATATATACATTAATTAAATATCTAACTATTAATTAGGTGGGTAGTTAGGTATAAACTAAGTATTTAATAAATATTCAGTATTTCAAATTTTAATTTTTTAATATCTAATTAATTGCTTGATCACAAATTAATCATTAAAAATTTTTAATGTATATAATGATTTGGTAATTACTTACAAAATAACATAAATTTATATTTATTAAATTATTTAAATAATTATTTTATTTTTTCTTCTGAAAATGAACCTTTTAAAATGCTGGTGATAAGCTAATTAAATAAAAATAATTAGGTTTTTAATTATTATTTTAAAAATAAATTATTAACTAATTGGTAATTCCTCAATATTAACTATAATTTATTAAATATTTAACTTATTCAATTAATTTGTAGATACTAAGAAAATAATTAATCATTAATATTAACTAATAATTTAACTCGTGAATATTTAATTATTTTTATTTTATAACTAGTTAGACCATAATTATTGATTAATAAATATTAGCTATAACATAGTTTAGTAAATATTAATTAATTAATTAAAAATAATTACTAATATTTTAGAAATATTAACTGATATAAATTATATATATATAACATTTTAGTAATTTATTACGTAAATATCCAATTTTTAAAATTAATAATTAATAATCATTAGCTACAAACCATAACTTTTGATTATGTAATTAGATCATAATTTTATTAAAATTAAAAATTAATCAAATATTTCATAATTATTAAATAAGGAATAATTATTTATTTCATATTAATTAAATATTATTTTAGTTAGTAAGTTATTGAAAAATCATTTATGATAAATATTAGATATTTAATTTTTAAAATTTGACTTATTGAATTGTTAATTTAAAATTAATTAATGATTATTCCATATTCTTAATTAATCAATATTTATAATTCATGAATAACGATTAATTTATGCATTCTTTGCAAGGTTGATTTGTAATATAGTTAATAAATAGTCAAGCCAAAGTTGCAATAAATACATTAGTCCCTTGAATTGCATTTCATCCATCCAAATGGCATTTATCATCCACTTCTATGTTTTGTGAGTCACCAAAGTAGTTGAACACAAGATTTATGAAGTCAACACACCACCTTGGGAGGCACAACTATAAGTTATGTCATTTCTTAATCAATGTTTCGAATATAATTCAAATGTAGATCCTTTAGTTGAGATTTTACTTTCACCTATGCACCACAAGAATAGACAATTCAACTTATTTGGTAGCCCCATTTTTTTTTTAATATTTAAAAATTTGTAGTCGAAAATGTAATAAAAAATGACATGTAGCCGAAAGCAAGCTAGTTGAAAAAGGGGGTTAAATCTACAAGTGTTTCAAAAAACTAAATGCAACCACAAAGAATATCCATACCCATTACCTTTTACAGACAAGGTTTTGAACACTATTATCTTTATTCCTTCTTAGATGGATACTTTATATATCACCAAATATTTATAACACCTAAAGACATGTACAATACAACCTTTGTGATAGATTGGGGAGCTTTTACTTAGGTAGTGATGTCATTCGGAGTGAAAAATCGACCTCCTACTTACTAGAAGGTAACAAGTAGAACCTTCAAAAATTATCTCAACATTAGACACTCCTTTTTGGCACCCCAATCGTGAATGGGCCCAAATGCTCTAGGGTACAATGAAAGTTGATGCCAAGAAAGATGTATGCCATTTTGTATTAGTCATAAAAGTGTTAATGCAATATTTTCCCTAAGAATAATCCACAAATCTCAACTATTGTCATAGATAGCCAAAGCACAACAAGCTTCCACATCTAGGGCTAGTGCTTCAAAGTTAAAGGATAGATTGCAAATAACCAAACGTCTTTTAAGGTCATCCAACAAATCACTAAGGACGAATTTGAAGCTAGAGAGGTAGAGACAACAATGTGTTAGCAAAATGTATTGGACTTTGATGAAGAAGAAAAAAAGAATATTCCTTTCAATATCAATAGGACACAATAGATGAAAGGAACATTAAACCAAGCTCCAAAGGCACTAGCCATTTATACTATTCCATGACAACAACAACCTCAAGAGAAAAAACATAGATTGCCATCACTAGAACATGTTCCCCGAGTGGAACAACATGCCAAACAAGGCATTAGTGGATAACGTGCTTCATAGCTTGAGTTTCCATAAAAACCATAATAGGAATGGGGGCAATAATCTGTATTTCTAGAACCAAACCTTGCTAGATGTTCTCCACTCATCCACCATCTCCACCACAATAGGAACATGTACCTTAATCTATAATTGTTGTACAACAAGAAGATAGGCCATCTTCATCAACAAATTTCTATGAAGCATGAACTTCATATGGCATGTACAAAAGTGCAATACCATTGACAAAGACATATAGCAATGGCATTCCATATTTCAAACACCACATATTCATGCATCATTAAACAAAAAAGCTGAGGAGCATATGAAAATTATTGGAATATTCCAACACTTGGCACGTTATAATAAGAAGATGGAATATACAATGATTAAGTTGTTAAGGTTCAAGTTAGAGCACACAATATGAAGCAAAAAAGTTAAAATTACAAGGTAAACTCAACATTATGATATAAGAAGTGAAATCTCAGAGGTTCAAACTCAAACCATCAAGGCTTTACAAACCAAGGAATTGTAGCTTAACAAAGTTTAGATGGAATTATTCCATATAGGTTAAAGGAATAGTATTATGGAACAACAACTACAATCCATGGAAAGTATAAAAGAAGATAAATTTTTGTTGAAATAGATTTAGGAAAAGGAGGAATATGAGTATTGGGTTTTGAAGAAATAAACAAATGAATTTGAAGCAAAATTTACAACATTACAAAAAGACAATAATAGTCTAGAACATATTATCAAGGAACAAGATGTAAAGAACTGAACCTCAAATAGGATATTCAAATTGTTATGCATTTGAAAAACGAGGTAATATTGGCAAAGGAAAAGACTCAAGCTACATGTAATCAATCAATATAGACTTTTCAACATGATGTTAGGCATGTAAAAGTAGATTTGGATTAATTGATAAGCATGGAGCCTTACATTTCTAAGCAAAAATTACAATAATATGACAATCTTCTCATGCAAAATATTATGTTGAGAATTAAATAGAAGTTCATGGAGTTAAAAATGTCAAACATTGATGGCCAATAATGAATTTGGTACATGATATTTTGTAGAAAGATGTACATGGGTTGTTTGATGAACATAAAGTGGATGAGGCAAGTTACAAAAGGAAACTTAAGGCATATAGTGAAGCCTACTCAAAGTTTGTATATGCATCCCCTTCTATAATTCCAAAAAATAGTTTTATAGAATTAGACATGGACTAGTTTTAAATAGGTATAAGGGGAGAAACACCTAAGGTGCAGTCAACAAATTCAACCTTAGAATGAGGGGTTATTTGTAGTAGAAAGGTGCCTTGATTGCCCCAAGGACTAATGCACACTAGTGTAAAAAATCACCCTTTTTGCAAAAAAAAATGAACCCAATTTCCAATCTATCATGTAAACCTTTTCATTTGCTCAAAATGAAACATAGTCCACAACTTCAGGAGTGCATATTGTAATACCTGAAACTACAATAGTGAAATAGGAGGAACATTTAATCCATCTAGAACAATATAATCAATTTATAGTGCAATATAATCAATATAATCATTATATTGCACAAGTCATATGGCAAGGCTAAACATTTTTATTTATTTATAGACTTTATCCATGATAGGTAATTGTATCAAAAATTTATATTTAATAAATGAAAAGTTGAATTATTATTTCAAATGAATAAAAGACTTTATTATAAAAAAATATTTCATTGTATATATTAATTTATGGTTTTCAAAATCTTTCAAAATTGTCTTCCTTTGTGTTAATGGCATCACATTACTTTCCATGTCAAAAAAAATCATTCGACTAAACATTTTAGTAAATATAATGAATCCATAATCATATGATATGGTAATTCAAAATCCATTTTTGATATTCATATGATGTGATCACTTCATGTAATATATTATTTTGTTGAGTCCTTTTCACATTTTATTCATTTAATTTTTGTTCCGTGGCTAATAATCAAGTTGAAACAAAATTATGTATTACACTTTAGTGTACTTTCACCTTAATGTTAAGGGTAGAACTATGTTGTCCCTATTTGATAGACTAAATAGAAGTGTAGTGTCGATATATAATAGGGTGAATAAAAGAGTAACAAGACAAAGTAAGTTGAGTTGATTAAGACTTATGAAAAGTTTGAACTGAGGTTTATGGTGGGAACCTAGGAAGAATTTTTAGAAGAGATGGTTGGACATTATCATTATGAAAACATTGAAAATTTGGAATATGGGGACAAGCCCATGATAGTTTTGATATTTTTGATAGTTTTAAAGAAGAGTTTTGGTGGAGAAAACCAAGTATGATAACATTTGCATTTATGTTGTGTTATTATACAAAATTGCACATTGCAAATGAGGCAAACTATCGCATGAACCTAGAGCATCAGCCTAGAGCTTAGAGTTGGAACTTGGGTGGTAAAATATTTTCCCTTATACACATGCAAGTAAAACCCAAGGATTTAACTACAAAATGAATGTTGTACCAATAATCCTAGAAGCAAACATGGGATGAATGTAAACATTCATCTTCATTATGGATGCATATTTTTTTCATTCATCCAATGTATGGATGAAAAAAATTGCATTTAATACATGTTTTTACTAAATAAAACTTCCATTAAAATTATGGATGAATGTTTAATTTTATCATTAAATTATTATGGATAAAAATTTCACCATAATTTTAATTAATTATAGTTTCATGACACACATTAATTTAATTATATATGATATAACATTTGTTGAATAATATAATGTAAATTTCATTATAAATGCATTTCATGTCTATGGTTTAAAATGCCATTATTTTAAAAATGTCTTAAATATATTACCATTATTATGCTAACATCCACCCCATGGTCATTGTTCTATATTTTTATTTTAATTTTCTTCAAGCAAACTAACCTTGTGTCATTGACGACAGTGGGTTTCTTCCTCCCCCTCCTTTAAAGGTGCCACAATTTCTTTCAAACCCCTTATAACTGCCATTGGCAACAATGGGGATTTTTTTTCATTATTTGTCAAAGGTGCCATGACTTTCTTCAAATTTAACCAATGTTGTTGATAACAATGGTTTTGAATGTTTTAGATATTTAAAAACTACATAATGTAATGATAATGAATTTTTGAAACAAAAAAAAAATGATTTTAAGCACCTTAATTAACTTTTTTCAAACAACCTACTATCATAGATGAAAATGGTGTTTTTTAAATAATTATTTATTTTCAAGGCACCCCAACTTTCCATCAAATAAAATATATAATGTTTTTAACAACAATTGGGCCGAAGGGGGAGGGTGACGCTCATTCTATAACAATATTTCTTGAATTGTTCAACATTGTTCATGAAAATGATTTCTTAAACAAAAATTTTAAATCATTTTGGTCCCATTATCATATTTTCCCCTATTATCACAATTTCATTATCTATTTTTATTAAATGACATTCAAGTTTGAAATATTAATATTTGGACAACAAATGAAGATGGATATAAATAATTTTGAATTTATTTTATTTTCCAATCATGGATGAATTTATCCAACATTTATTTATTTAATCCAAATCATAAATGAAAATCATCCATGAAAAAATGACATTCATCCATGTAGGTGGATTAAAATTACATTAAACTTTAAACTCCAAACTCAAGCTTCACACTCATGCACAAGCCATCCTCCATTGCAAATGATGGTACAAATTAAAGACTAAAGAATTAAACATCAAACTTTCAAGTCTTAATAAAATGACTATCTATTCATTTTCATTATATATGATTAAAGCATTTAGGGTCTTGAAAATCAATTTCCTAATTGAATATATGTCCTTGCCACTCATTTTTTGTTATGGGCAATTCCAACACTTATGTGGGCAAACTTGATTATTAATCAGTTCTATATTCCTCAATTTTTATTTTCCAAATCCTAGTTTCTAGATGTTGAAAATTTTACATTTCAATGTTCTATCATCATATATGACAGGTCTCTACACGTTGTTATCTCGAAGTATATTGATTTTGTTCCAACTTCATTTTGTCATCTAAATCTCCATATATGTAATGCTCTTTTTGAATCTCCATTTATGCAATATTTTTTTTGATCTTGCTTACAAGGTTGAATTTTACATTCACAATCCTATTTTTTCAACTTTTGTTCACCAAACATGTCTATATAGCCTTCCTTCTCAATGAAAGATCCAATCTACCATGCATATTTCATATCTTTGTTTTTCACATTTCAAAACAAATGAGTCCCACACAAAATAGTGCAATCAAACTACTTTACACAAGTGTTTTGTGACACATCCTAAATCAAAAACTTGGAATTTTGGCTTCTTTCACATTCATTAAAAGTTAATTGATTCAACCTTATGGCAAATTGAAAAATTCGTCATGCTTTGTTTTTACACAATCCTGTCCATATTTGATATTCCCATCCTTGTGTTTCAAACTTTTCAAAGTTTTTGATGTTATATTCCTTGTCACAGGACGTCACAATATGTTTATCTGCAATCCCAACTAAAACATTGATCTCTCATCACACAATTAATGACAAAAATGCTGGCTACCTTTTTTTTCATTTTCAAGAACTAAGTTACATATTTAGATTAATCATTATTTTCAAGATCAATACAAGATAATGCACTTCCTACGTTCTCCCAACCTCTTTAAGTTTTGATCTTATATAGTTGTGTGACGACACATGCATTGTTTCATGTCATCATTGTCACCAATGGTCTCTTTTATGAATCTATTTAAGCAAGCCTACTTCTTCGATTGGCAACATTTTGTCATTGATATTGTTATAGGAATCATGGGTGTCTTTTTATGCACTTTCTTTTTTGTCTACAAACTTTTGGAAGGCCTTTTTGGATATGGCAAATTGGTCTCCTCTTACACCTCCTTGGGCCCTTTCATGTATGGCACCAATGTGTCTTGCTTTCTATTATAGAATAGGACATGTGTTTCATATGCATCATCTTTTAAGTTTGCATGGTTTTCTAGCCATTTATTGAGTATCTTGGCTTCAAGACCATAGGTAACTCCATTTTTTATCCTTATAAGATAATCTAACTACCTTTAGAAACATGTTATGTAGTTTTGGTTGATTGGTCACATTGGCCATTGATTATTTCCAAGAGTTTGTTGCAAGTTGTTTAGAAATTCTAGAATAAACATACAAATGGTTGTTGCATAAATTTTATAATCTTACAACCCATGGCTTAAAGCCCAACATCCAACTTCTATTTTGTACTTTGCATCTACCCCCCCAACTCATTTTGATATATAAATGGATACAAGTCCAGGTCTATTGGAGTTTTCCAAGAATGTTGTTCACTCCCTCTAAACATGGTTGTTGTGTTTTCATGATACTTATTTTTTAAAGCTAAGATTATAGGTTATTTATTGTTGATGCAAATTTTTTTTTATACATTTAAACAATACTTACTTAGTCATTAATGAAATGGCAATAGTTTTTTTTCTTCCAAGAAATTGTGATAACTTTGTTTACCCCTATGGAGGCTAATAATAAAGGGTTTAATATATCATATATTGTTACATTATGCACCTATATGTTCAAAACATTTGGACCTCCATTAACCGTTTCAAAATTATTGTAGTTAGATCAATGAAAAAATATTTTATCCTTACATATCCAAGACATTCATTAGGAAGGATTGTCATTCTATCTTACATGCTTCTACCTTTGGGTAGATGCAAGCTACAATGGCTCACTTTTGTGACAAAATGGTGTTTTTTCTTTGGGTACCCTTTATTCAAATGCATATGGTGATTAACATATCCTTGGATTTACTGATTAGGACTTGGATCTAAATTAACAATTTCATTATGTGATTATTTATTGATAAAAAAATCATTTATTAGTAGTAATGGACCTTTGAAGTAAAAAAATATGGACTGGTTGTTTGATTGGAACATCACAAAATGGAAAAAATTATATTGATTCACATTCCAAATTTGTTATTGGGACTTAATAAATAATGTAATATAAGATGATAAACTCATATAAGGAATCTTTTCTTTGAAATCCTTATCCGTTTAATATTTAGGGGCTTTTGAATGGTTAAAATTTGACCATATTTTCATAAGTCCATGTGAGTTGCAAATTTTGTTTGTTTTTCAATTTTTTTGTCCCAAAAGCATATTTTTTGAAAGTTTAAATGTGGCATTATTCCTTTAGACTTTGTAGATTTTCCTTTTAGAAATTTCAAATTAATATATGACATTAGTTACATTAAATACAAATTTTCACATAGATTTGCGAAGGTTTGTAAGCGATTGAACATGTATTATTCAAATATTAAAATAATAATTTTAAAAAACAACCATGTCCATTTGAATCATTATAAAAAATCTTGTATCGACTTATAGGGAGTGTCATTTTTACCGCTATTGAGCCACTATACCATGCATTCACCCCTCTTCAACCATTTCAAATTTTATAAAATTAGATTAATTAAATGAATTCCCCCAAGTATTACTCCTTTTGGTTCTTGAATAGTCAATGTGTTCAAATAATATATTTATTTTTCCTAGCTTTATTTTATGATGGATTTATTGAATGTCAAAACCAAATGTGTTCAAATTATATCTCATTTTTTTTTCCCACAACACTATCAAAAACTTATTGATCTTAATGGATTTGTTCTGGACATAAAACATTTGGATCAAATCACTTCTAAGAAGTTCACAAAATGATTTGATTTTTTTATGAAATTTCATATATTAAACATGACACAATGTTTTTGAATGGTGTTGCAATGGTCATAACTTGCCTCCTCTACAAGGGCTCTTACACTCATTAAACAAAAAAATCTTGTTGTTGGTTTAAATCATTTTCCAACAATATGATATGTGTGAGATTTTTTCCTTGTTAATTGGGGTTAGGATAGATTTGATGATAATAGCTTTTCACCACTAGATTTTTTGATTTCAATCATATTATGCCATGTTCAAAGCAAATTCCTACATGTGATGACATTTGTCAATCTTTTGTAATGATCACTCCATGTCATTTAGATTTTTTTCTCAAATATGTATTAAAGTTTGTCCTCACAACAACTTTGTCAAGGTATATATGTTTAATGTTATTCAAAGCTTCTATTATAATAATGAATTCCTATTTGTTGTGTTGTTCCCTTTTCATTCAAGTTCATTTTAAAGCATAATTTTTTTTGTTTAATTATGCAAGTAGACCACATGTACACTATGTGGTTTGCATGTCAAGGAATATTTGAATATTTTCTTGATGTGGTAACATTGTGGGACATGCCAAAGAATATTCGATCCACATGAAGTGAACATGTCAAAAAAAATTCCTAAAGATATTATAAAAAATATTCATACTTGCGCACATTCACCTTTTCACCAAATACCATCCTTGATCATGCATGGTAATTATAAATGGCTTATTTCATTTCCATAGTGGACATCTGTCATGCGGTAAGTCAAAACAACATCAACAAAAAAATATTGTGCAAAAACCCATAAAGATTTGCAGTATTGGTTAATACTATGGCTACCTTGGTTGTTGCTACAAACATCACAACTCAAAAAGCTACAAATGATTTACAAATTTCATTGAAGTTCCCTATTACATCTCCATCCACCACCAAAGTTGTTGGTAACATTCTTCAACTTGCCAATGGCCCCCTAATTGAAGTCTAAGATTGACCAAAAGAATTACAATATACATAGAATGCCACATTTGACTAACATTTGTGTTGTGTGGTATACAACCTCATTCATTGATTTTCTCTCATGTGGTGTTGTTGTGTTCATATTAAAGTAAATTTCAAAGGCTTTCAAAGTTCAAGTGCAAATATAGTGACTTTCTATTTCAAATTGATTTATTCCATCTTTAACATTAGTTATTATGGGCAAAAATCTTGATTGTGGTAAGTGCAAGCATGACCTATTGTTTAGAAAGTAAATCACGTGTTCATCATTTTTCTTTTTCTTTTGTTTGTTGAAAATGGTTGATGACTTATACTAACATCAAATATGCATGTTAGTTGCTTGGCACAAATTATAATTTAGCCATGCAAAGGAGCAAATGGTTGTATTCTTTTCATTGCATCTTCGACCCTTGAAAAATGTGTTCCTTCTTGATCAAATATTGAAATACAAATTTAGATAAATATAGGATGTCAACATTTGATACAAAGAAATTTTTTAATTAAATTTACAATGGCTTAAATATGTGCATATCAAAAAATTAAATAATAATAAAGCATGAAGGAAAAAAATTCTCTCACCTAATACCCCTAAAACTTGATACCTTGTTTTATATAGGTGGTGTATAATTTTAACAATTAATGTTCCCATAAGTTGCACATTATAAATACTAGCCCATGTATGTCTAATGACACCCATTGGTTCACTTCAATAACCCACATCCACTAATCATGGAGACCATGCCATTGGCTTGTGTTAGTAACATGTCCATGAAAAAGATAGAGGATTGACTCCTTGCCATAATCCTTCTCCACCATGTCTAGTTGCAAGGGAGTAAACATGTGTTTGATGCCTTCAAACAATTGATTATGCCCAATAATTGGCTTGATCTTCTTGGTTACCATACATAACCTCACCACTCTCATGGCTCAATTATAAGCAATAACCCACTAACTCTCACCAATTACCTAGTACATAACCATCCTTGGTGAAAAGCTTGATGCTCTAATTGGCTATTAGGTTGCAAGATACAACCCATAATCTTTGACCTCTTCTTTATTAGCAACCTATTAGTTAGCACAAGGTACCACCTTGGGCTCTCATTGGGTCAATGATTTGGAACATTTTGCTACTTGGATGAACGTTTGATACTCACTCTACGTGGATGAAAAGAGGGCATTTCAAATCTCACAAGGGATGGTTATGTCCAGTAACCAGCAAAAGGCCACTAGTTCCCCAAATAATCAGTTCTGTGCATCCACACCTCTACTATTTCCAGTAACCAGCACCCTCTCTAGGGTTCCAAGTCCTTTTCCTTCTCTCCCTCTGGGTTTGACAAAATACAAACATAGCCTTACGCCCAGACCATGAGGTAGTTTGCTTGGTATTGAAGCAACCTTAGAAAGTTTCAAAGATCATGCAGGAAAGGGAGCTTAATTGACGTGGAACTGTGTAGAAAAAGATGTGCCAAAACTCCGCTGTGTACTATGCTTATAGTGTTTGTCACCCCTTTGCATTGACCTTTCTAGTGCATGCTACCGTATTACTAGTACTCTGTGCCCAAGGCAACCAGCACGATTGAGCACATAGTTCAGTGTTCACTGTGCTGGCTGTGCTATAGAAAGCTAATAATTATGTCAGCCAACACTCCCTCCCAGTGCACCACTTTGTTAATGCAGCAAGTCAGGCAATCGTGCAGATCACATTTTATTACAACTTTCCGACCATTCATTAGTTTAGTATTATAGGTTTTACACAAAGATCCTGGGCCCTGGCGGAAAAAACACGCCCGCGCTCGCCTTCTCAACTCCCAGTGAACCCACACCCACTTTTACACCACTTTGATGTATTGCTTCATCCAAAACTGCAGTGCAGGCCATTTTCCAGTGAACCGCTGGAGATGCTCTTAGTACCTACTTTCTCAACACCAGCATGTGACTAAAAGCTTACAAATCAGTGGTTCAAGTCACTAGACTGCTGTCACACAAACTCCCCTTCCAGCTCTTACTCTGGGCCCTACGTTTGGTGAGATCTGGCTGCATCAAAAAGGCCGTTAGATAGATATGAAGTCAAAAGTTGATGGTGAGGGAGCTGTCAGAACTTTTTGGCCGGGGGGGTTCTTGAGAAGAAACAAAAAAAACTAGACATTCTTTTTAAAGGGAGGAACATTCTCTACCAGCTTGGATTATGTCAACATCTCAGAGATCTACTTGCCCAAGATCCTGATGATATGGGAGATCAAAGCAGACATCTCGCTGATTGCTGACCTACAGATTGTGCGAACTGAGCACCCAGGACCTGGGAGGTAATAAGACTTTCTAATTGCCGACATCTAGCCTACACCCGCCATTTGGAGCCCACCAAACTCAACACTGTAGTACCAGGGCCAGTTCGACACCAAAATTATATTATAAATGTTGAATTTTTCAAACCATTTTTATTTTCAGAAAAAAAATTATGAAGGAAAATTAAAGGATCTGATGGAGTGTTTGGAAATAGATCATTTGTTGAAGTGGAATCCTCCAAATTAATTAATCACTTGACAAACATGTTTACAGGTGGCCAAGCTACTGCAGTATAGTCCTGTTTTTTACTCTCCAAATTACTCAAATCCAGAACATTCTGGCATTCATCCATCATTCCGACCGAAATTTAGTTTATTGATGGTTTGAACAGTAGATCAAACAGAGAGTATTGGTGGATCAATTGCAGATCCTGGCATCTACAGCGCAAGCGCCCGTACATGCAACAGGCCATGGTTCTGAGACCGGGAAGACTACACCCCAATGGTTCATAATTGCTTCCTGCCTGGTATGTCGGGTAATGGAACAGCAAGCCCATCAGTTAGGGTGAGCTAGGCGGATGCACCCAACATAATGGGCAAGGGCAAGGTCATTCCATGACATTAAGGCTTGGCAGATGTCAATAATTATTTTTTAAATCCATGTCCAAAAGACATACTTTGGTCACTACTACGAGTGTATCAGAAGATTATGTGATATAAGGTGATTTTTAAAATGACATAATTGCCACCTTAGACCCACGGAAGGCAATCATAGCCAAAAGGCCAAGAAAGTTATTATCATCAATGCCTTTTCTTTGTGAGTGACACATTCAAATTAAATTTTAGCAATTTGTGATGGTGGGGATGTTAACCCCTAAAGGTGAAAAAAGCCAAATGTACACTGGAAAGCTGATCAAATTGGTCCACCCTGACATTTAGGGGTTAAGGTCCATGATCAAACTTTTTTTTTTAGTGGTGAAAGTCACTAGTTTTTTACCTAAATTTGGGTTTGGCCACCGCAACACTAGAATTCTAGGGGATTTTTAAAAGAAAAACTGCTAGATTTGCTCCATAATTGGCCTCCTTTTTTTTGCCAGACTCAAGGTATAACTCATACTATAGTTTATAATATTTTGTGTTTCTATGCTTTAAATAGGTATGCTAGCATTTCATTTTGGTTGCTTGTTTTGGCACGGTGTCACCACTAAGGCAACTTGTCAAAATCCTTATTTTTTAATTACTCATGACACATGTGTAAGATAAACAATTTGGTTTTATCCATTACATGTACAATATGTGGTGTTTATTGTGCCATATATTATATCAAAATGGCAAATTTCCATTAAATAATATCTCAATTGAACCTAAATTGAATTGGAAATTCAAGGTGCATTCAATATCATTTAACATTTTCATTCAAATGGACAAAATTAATTTTTTTTTTCATCAATTGATTAGTTCATAACCATTGGTAGTACCCAACAATGCAAAACCCAAGTTAAGTAATAGCACATATGGCACAATTTGTCAAAAGTTATCCTTTGGAGTTCCAAAGTGGAATTTATTTAGTCAATTCCCAAGTAAACAAGAATGGAGCTTGGTGTCTTTTTCATATTTATGTCTTTTAAAAGGTTTTTTTCCCTTTTCAACACCATAATCATGAGCAAAATTTCAATACCTTGTACACCAATTTCCATCCCATTTCTCTTCAATATATATTATTTGAATTAAATTGAACTGAATTCCAATTCAATTGAAGTTACATGCATGTCATTCAATTATTTCATTTGAAGTTAATTTTCACAAAATCCATTCATTTTTTTTCATCATCTAATCATCAATATTAGTGCATACAAACACAAAACCCAAGTTAGTAAACATGTTATATGATTGTGGGTATTTGAACCTAGCCAAATCTAATAGATTTTTAATTCTCTATATACTCAAATCTAGCTCAAGTCAATTTTTTTGAATATGTTCAAAACAAATGGGAAATTATTTATAGAACTTCTTTAACATTTTACTGAAAAGGTATAAAAACCTTTATATTTGCACAATAATGGTCTCCACCATTTCATGTTCAATTCATGAATAAGGTCATGAAACATTCTATGGTCAAAAATCAAATAACATCATTGGTAAAAAATTGAATTCTTAACTTGTTTTTCATTTTCAACAAACACAAAAATATATATCCACCCACTTACCTATGTAATTTTAACCACTAGGTGTAACCATTAGGTTTACCCATTTTGTTTTAGCCATTGAATTTAGCCATTAGGTTTAGCCAAATTTTAACCATTAAATTAAATTCAAATTTAGTCACTAAGTTTATCCATTATGCTTACACTAAAAAAAATATTGTCCATTCTAACCATATTTTTGTGACTACTATGCGACTAGTGTCCAAACCAATTTTCTTTACGACTAGCAATGTGTTAATCCTACGTGTGTGCATGTAGTTACAACTTGTTATAATTGTATATGTAATTACAGGAAGGGTTGAACCAAATTCTAATTGTAGATGCGACTATAACTTATGACTAATATGATTTTCATTGAAAATGTAAATGAAAAGTGAACAATGTCGTCCAATTTTGATTGCATCCATCGATGGATGATAACATAATTGTTTTTGCAACTACAATGAAAGTTTTTGCAACTTCAATAGTATATTTTAAGGTGAAAACATCCTTTGTTGGAGCGCTAGGATCCACTTCATGGCATGGTTTAGGAACCAAAAACGCACAAATCATTTTCCTGGGCCTTTTACTTAAGATTTTTTCACAATTGTATTTTTTTTTTTCATTTTTATCAATTGCATGCACTAATATATGGCTTTGAAGTTTATTTTGGAATTTTAAAAATTGTGACTTTAAAAAAAAAATCCTAATTAAAATGGTCCCTTCAAGAATTGATAGCCTTAAATTTGGAAATTCACAATTAACTTATACTTACTCAATTAATTTTTTTAAATTTTTTTTTAAAAAAATGACTTTTGAATTACCTTGAGAAAAAAATTCCCAAGAAAATTTTCATATCATGTTTCAAATTTGTGTTTTTAACCAAAAAGTTTAATGAAAGGTGACCATCATTTTTGAAACTTTTTTTAAATGCAATGATTATGAACATAAAAATACATAATGTTATTGGAATTTCAAAATCTATGGAACATAATAAATGAAAAAAATTATTTAAGTGTTTCCTATGATTTTTCAAAGTTTGATGGGTCCAAGGAAATCAAGGTGTGACATTCCTAGTGGTCCACCTAAGGACATTTTTGCCTTCTACCACATGTACAAAGAAATGTAGACCACACATGGCAAATTTTGTTGTTTCAATTGGGATATCATCCTTTCAATGTACCCATCTATGGGTTTTCCATGATATAATATTTAATATCTAATAGGTTGCTAGAAAAGGGTATTATAACCTAGTTGGTAAGTTAAGCTAGGTAAGCTTAATAGGTTGTGTTAAACTAAATAGGCCTATGTACATTGGTAGCCTAACCAAGCTTTACATACTTAATTAATTAACCTAAGTTATATATAGGTAGTAATAGGCTTGTTTATTAGGTCTAACTAATAGGCCACTAGGTTATGAAGGTTAAACCTAGTTAGGCTAGGTAAGTTAGGTCATTAATTAATAGACTAAGTAGTAGGTAGTAAGTACAATAAGTAATAAGTAGGTTAAATATATTTTTGTGTGAATATGTGATCATGTTTTCATATTAATTAATTAATTAAGTTAGGTATTTAGTCAATTAATTAGATAAGCTATGTAATATGTAATAAATGGGATAGGTATTAGTAGGTAGTAGGTAGTAGGTAGTTAAGTAAGCTAAGCAAGAGGTTTTATTTTGTGGATATGTCATATTGTTTTTGTATTAATTGATTAATTCATTAGCTATGTTAAAAAATTAATTTATTAAATGTAAGATAGATAATTAATTAATTAAATAGGCTAGGTAATAGATAATAGGTATGTAACCTAAGTAGTATGCAATAAGTAGGATAGGCACTAATAGACCTAATAGTTTGGTAGGTTATAAGTTAAGTAAGAGGTATTTTATTTTGTCAATATGTCATAGTGTTTTTGTATTAATTGATTAATTAATAGGTATTTTATTATGTGGATATGTCATAGTGTTTTTATATTAATTAATTAATTAAAATGGGGGTAGTAGGTAGTAAGTAGGATAGGTAGTAAATAATTATGAAAAAAAATTAATATTTATTTTGTGGATATATGATAATGTTTTTATATAGGACAAAGGATGTGATAATGTTGTAGTGTTTCCCTTTCATTGGAATTTATCCCATATCCTTTGTTTACAACTTCAAACTTGTAAAGTATATAAATAGGTGAAAAAATGGACTAAATTCATGGTATGCACTATAAACATAGTGTATGTGCCATTTGGGATGAGCTAAGCAAAAGGCTTGTCCTAACAAAATAAATAGGATCCCACCTACCTACTCAGCTTATGTTAAGTAACCTATTCTACCCTAACCTAACTTATAATAAGTTGCTTACTACAGTTTAGCCTAGGGATATTATAATTAAGTAATTATAATAATTAATTATTGTAATGATTCTATTTAGTTATTATAATTACAATATTTAAATATTGTAATTATAATATATCTTTTTTGAACAAATGGAAAATTACCACGTGTTTTATGCCCAATTGGCTTTTAAAATTACCACTTGGTTAACCAACCCATCGATGGCACATATGGTAGCATGCAACTATCCCAAATGTAGTCACAAATTGGGGTTCCACGTCATATTAAAAATCATCCATGGCAATGGATGAAATTTTTTGGTCTAGTTATGAGGTTTGCGACTAAACTTTCAACTTCATGGCCATGTCATGTCTTTTGTGATTGACTATATTTTGGCACTTGCCTTAAGTGAGTAGGCTATTTTTAATCATATGTGTCCATTATAACTATAAATGAGTCGCAAATCTAGTCATTGATTTTCAAATTTCTTCTAATGTTAGCCACCAAAATTGGCACTAGGTTTAACCTAAGTTGAGCCATTATATTTGGACAATAGATATAACTTAAATTTAGCCACTAAGTATAGCCTAGGTTTAACCACTAGAGTTACCCACTAAGTTTAATTTAAATTTCACCATTATATTTAACCATTATGTTTAACAACTAAGTTTAACCTATGTTTAATCATTGTGTTTAGTCATTAGATTTTACCACTAGGTTTAGCCTAAGTTTAACCATGAAATACGTTTAGCCATTAAATTTATCAACTAAGTTTAACCACTATGTTTAGCCATGAAATTTGACCATTAAGTTTATTAACTAGGTTTAACCATTATGTTTAGCCATGAAATTTAATCACTAAGTTTAATCAAGGCTTAACCATTAATTTAAATCACTAAATTTAACCACTAAGTTTAATCATTATGTTTAGTCATTACTTTAAATCATTAAGTTTAACCACTAGGTTTAGCCATTATTTTAAATCACTAAGTTTAACCACTAGGTTTAGTCATTATGTTTAGCCATTACTTTAAGTCACTGAGTTTAACCATTAGGTTTAGCCTTTACTTTAAGTCACTAAGTTTAGCCATTAGTTTAAATCACTGAATTTAGTCATTAAATCTAGTCATTATTTTAAATTATTGAATTTAACCATTAGGTTTAGCCATTAGTTTAAATCATTGAATTTAACTAATAAGTTTAACCATTAATTTAAGTCATTAAATTTAATCACTAGGCTAGCCATTTAAGTCATTGAGTTTAACCACTAGGTTTAGCTATTAATTTAAGTCATTGAGTTTAACCACTAGGTTTAGCCATTAGTTTAAATCACTAAGTTTAACCATTAGTTTAACTCATTGAATTTATCCACTAGGTTTAGCCATTAGTTTAAGTCACTAAGTGTTAAGGGGGTAGGTTGATTACATTGTTTTGGATGAACAAGGCATTAAGGATAGGGATTGATCATTGGACATTGGAGGTTTTAAATTTTGAATTCTTAATTAGTTTTGAATCATGTTGATGGTGACTTGGGGACTACCCAAAAATGGAAGTTATAAGGAAAGGATTTTTATTTTTAAACACAATTTTGGAGTAATGATAGATGTAGGTATTTTGTAGCATAACTATAAACTCTATTTTTGAGATACCACAGATTTAATTTTGTTGTTTTGATGTCATTTCAACATAACATGGGATTTTTTATTGCATTTCGATTGAAGTTTTTAGTAAGCAAGAGAAATACAGAATTTTACAATGATTTTCATATTCATATTGTTGTGTGAATTCTCTATAGTATAAAAAAATAAGGAAATGAAATGTAATTTTGTTTATGGATTTTCTACATTGTATATTAATGTACAAATTATAGTTATATGAAATAACCAAGAATTTGGTATTTCAATGAATTGTAAAAGCATGTGTGTTTATAATCAATGCATGTGAATGTGTGCATATTATAGTGCAAATTTGTTGTTACAATAAGTGTGGAATAAATCTGCAGGGATTTTATCCACATCTACCATTGAGTTTAACCATTAAGTTTAACCACTAGGTTTAACCATTAGTTTAAGTCATTGAATTTAGCCACTAGGTCTAGGCATTAGTTTAAATCACTGAATTTAACCAGTAGCTTTAACCATTATTTTGTGTCACTAAATCTAGCCATTAGTTTAAGTCATTGAGTTTAGCCATTTGTGAGTCATGGATTATAATACCACAAATTGTTAAGCTTTAGTTCCATAGTTTTCCTTAATATTAATGATTTGAATCCTGATAAACCTCCAAGTAATAATTATTAAGAGTTGAAGTAGCCTTTGGATATTTCAGCGTAGAAGACTCTTTTATTTAAATTGATGCAAGGCTTGGTTAATTTTAGGACCTAGTAAACCTGTTAAAGTGCATTATCCTTTTATGTTGTAGAGAAAGGAAAGGGGATGTAAAATTAGATGTGATTTATTGATATATTGGGAATACAAGCCCATAACTAACAATAACATTTCGCCATAACAATATTAAGTTAGTTTGTAGAATAATCTTCAAGCACAAATGATGTACTTGAAAGATTTCTAAGGCCTAATACATCTTTATTTAGTTTTCACTTCTATCAGACTCTTAAATAGAATCAAAATCAAATTTAGGTATTAACATTTCCACCTAAATGGCCTCAGGTGAATTACAACTTAGTAAATAACTTAAAGGGGATAGATCACAATTACAAAAACTCCAGAATGCGATGAATGGTGTGAGCTAGGTATTCGACTCAATGCTCCATGGAAAGGGGGTTGATTGGGCCTTGCATCCAACGATAATGGCCATCACCTGGAACCTAAGTTCAACAATAAAGACAAACATCGTCGTCTTCACATTAACGCTCTTCAAACCTTTCTGGTGTGGTTCCACAAGCAGGAACAAATTCTAAATAGATTGCTAAGGCATGTGGGTTAGGAGACAATCAACGATCCCATGCCAAACGATCGAGTCGAGTGTGCACCACTTTTCTAGACAATTTCTTTTTGTGCAACCGTTGAGAGACATTCATGTCAAGCGATGCTTATTCAAGCTCTTCCTTTTTTACCAATGAAATTAGAGGATTCGAGGGCGTAGTGACATCATCTGCCATGACTAAATTTTCACCTGCATCAACAAAAACTAAGAGGGTAGTAGAAATAATGGGGTATTTGCGATCAGAAGGGGTTGAGGCTTTTTATTTAACAAATTAGGGTAGGCATAAGGTATGGGAGTGACGGCGAAACCTCATGAAAACTCGAACATCCTAGATCTAATGGATTCATCGAACCTTAATTTTCGACAGTGAATCTAGAAATATATGGGGGTTTTTGGTGATGCAAATTTTAATTCCAATTTAGTATGTACTACATAGTTAATTAGTGCATGGAAGAAAAAATAAGTAGGGATATCAAAAGAATAAATGGTACACGGGGATGTTACTTCAACCATTGAATTGATTTAGTCAAGTAATGACTCAAAGATGTTTACTTGTTATTACCGATAAATTATCCTAGTAGTTAGTTATTTGAAATAATTAGGATGAAGAAGTAGGATGTGAGAGTCAACGGATAGAGAGGATAAAAATCAAGCTCAAAAACCTCATCAAGATATCCAAGATAAAGGGAAGGATGAGTCCTCTAATCTCATTAGTCATGAAGATTGTCATCCTATTTGATTGGAGGATGGGATATTTTTGTGTCTCATTGGGCCCAAGAATTCTCATCCTAAAATCAATTGGAGGGCAAATCATTCTCAATTCTCATTGGCTCTTGAAAGATGAGGAGGCCGTTGATTAGAGGGAAGAATTTCGAAACTTCCATTGGACAAGGGGAACAAGCTCAAGGAAAGGTTATGGAGGTTTACCGAGGGAGAAAGGAGTATCTTGTGTTGGGGAAGGGGAAAGGAGGAGAATGAATGTGTGAAGAAAAGATTAGTTCTTATGTGTGGAAAGGTGTCATTCATGGGAGAGATGTGTGCAAGAAATAAGCATGGAAGGATTTCCATGACAAAGCCTCTAGAGTTTTATTTCAAATAGTTGTTCCTCCTAAATTCACCGTTGGATTTGTGTCAAACTTTTAAAAATTCTTATTTAGGAGGTGTAAAAGGTTTTCTCCAAATTTCAGCATCATTGGGTTTGTTGTAAGGGAGCTACATTTGCCAGAAGTAGAGGGGGTTGAATTTGTCTGTTTTTTCCTCAATTTAAACAAAGCGATTTTTAGTCCCAAGGCTTAACTCTTGATCAAAAAAATTAAAAAACTTATAAGATTTTGTAACATGGTTCCTTTTTAGATTAAATTTTCAAAAATCCAATGCATGTTAGATTATGAAATTATATGTAGATGTTATGACGAATGGAACAAAAGGGGTTCAACCATCAAACATGACATTGAATGAACATCAACATAATGCCCCTTCACATTCCATCATGGTGAGTTACGATTCTCCCACAATGTCTTTGTATTTTCCAAGTGGACACAACGCATTAAATTCTTAGTGAACCTCATTGCATTACATTGAATCACCTTACTTGTTAGACTACAACTACATAATAGTTCCATTTCCAAGCGGGTTTTGTGAGTGCATACCTTCATGTTGAAGGTGTGCAAGAATGCCTCACACCATTAGTTGAAGTTAGTAAATTTAGCTAATAGGTTTAGCCATTAGCCAAAAACATTGAATTTAACTAGTAGGTTTAGCCATTAATTTAAGTCACTGAATTTAACCATTAGATTTAGCCATTATTCTAAATCACTAAGTTTAGCCACTAGTTGTCATCTAGGTTTCTCCATTATGTTTACCGGTGTGAAATAAACATGTGAAATAAAAAAAGTTAATAAAAATTGAACACCTTTGATGATGTAATCCATTGGTAAAAACTTGGTTTATCATTATAAAGGTTTGGGGTTCAATTCCTTACATTTATAACCTATGTGCATGCTTAGAAGGCTAGGGTAGGAAGGTTAAATTAAGGTAGCTCAGTGAGGTTAGATTAGGTAGGCTAGGTTAAGCTAGCACCTACCTACCTCAGTGCCTTTTTTGACCTATATAAACCTATTTACTACCTATTTACCTATTAATTTAAAAAATAATAATCCAAAAAATGATTATAATTTAGGAATAAAATTGACCCAATCAAATGGTCCACTATTTACTAGTCAAATAATTAATCATTTTGTCAATCACTTTGACAAGGTCCAATTCAATTACCTAGTCATGTTGGACATCGCCAAAATGACATGTTCATATTAACAAGGTGCATAATGAAATATAAAAATGTATGGATTATTAATTTGCATGCACATTTTTTCAATTTTTAGACCAATTAGTGGGGTCACTCCATTGTCCACCAACAAAACAATCAATTCACAAGGCCCAACAATTGATACAATCAACCAACAACTCACAAGCATAATACATAATACACACCCCCACCACCTCCCCCCCCCAAAATTGCATATTGTCATGATGACGTACATTGAGTTCATATTTTCCCTTGGACTAATAATGAAAAGGCACCATAACAGACCACATGCATCACAAACCAGAAGAAGTTCCAACCAAACCAAGACGAAAATTATAAAAGTTGATGTGCTTTAGACATAGGGTTTGATGGGGCAACATATGTAGACCCACATCCATCATCAATTAACACCAAAACATTTCTTAGGCAATATGGATAAACTAGGGGTTTTCTACATTAACATCAACAATATTACACACAATGGAAGGGTAGGTTATTCACCTCCTTTGTTGTTGAAGCCGACCTGCCTGACCACATCAATGTCTTCGGCCTTTTTGTCTTCATCTTCAACTTCATGCACATCAAGGCCCTTCGAAATTTCTTTGGAATTGGAGGTATCAATTTCACTCTTTGAAGCTATTGATGCTGATGATCCCTCTTTTTCAACCATGTTACTTTGTGGTTTCATACATAGACGACCACTTTTCCTATTTGGTTTCACTTTTGCATGCCCCTCTTATTTCTTCATGGTGTGCCTATTTTTTGAACTAGCGCTCTTACAACATAGACCGAGTTTCAATGCCAACTAATATAACACATTATCACTATACAACTAGACACATGCCGCAATTGACTTAAAATTCATAAACCTTAATGTTTCATGACTAAGGTGCAACTATTTTGAGCAAGTTCTGTGCTCATTTAATGTCTTTGGACTTTGTCACTTTAGGTGAACAATAAGTTGGGTGTGAAAACAAGATCTGATGTAGCAGACAATATGCAAAGACAACCATTCCAAAATGAAGGACGAACTACAACTTACAAAGCTTCAATTGCACCAATGACTCCTACTTTAACTAACTCTCGTTGGAGCTCAAGAATACGACACTCCTATGTTGCTTCATATGGATTAGGTGAGGTAGCTTATGTAACGTCACGCAACTGCATTTTTTTTTAGTCCTTGCAATTGTCGCCTTCATATACCCCTTTCATAAACACTACCTCCTCAACAACCTATTTTGTATAGTAAGGCCTAAGGTGCACCACACATTTTACTAACTTGTTGCAACTAATTGTCCTAAAGGGGAATTGGTTATGTTCCTTTGTTTGTGCATTTAGTGCTCATAACACTTCCAAAACAAATACATCCTTCATTTTGTAATAGGTTGTTATAACTTCAATGCCTTATCATTGGGCATCCAAGGTTTGAGATAGTTCAAAATGTGTCAAAATAATTGAAAAGCCATTGTATTACAGGTGGTTGACATTTTGGGACTAAAGTCATTTTGCATGTAAAATGTGAATTCTACATGTGAATTGGTATTTTGAAGTTGTGATTATATAAATTAGCTATTGCAAGGTTTCTATTGCCATTTCCATTATCTTACCTAGAATTTGAACTATAGTTATTATATCAAGATACTAAAAGGATGAAGATGCACAAGCATCCAAGTTAACAGCCCATAGGTTTTTTTTGTGGGTTTTAGAATTGAGTTGTTAGTCTATCACTTGTTTTAGCATGGTATTTTCTCCTTTGATGCACTTGTTGCATTATGGTTTTCTCTCCTTTGGTGCACAATTCTAGGCCAAACATAGATAATGCAAGTATTCGCATACACTTTATGCAAGGCAAGTGAAAAATTTTACAAAAAAATTGATTACAATGAAAAATCCACCATGATATTTTCGATCCAAGTGTTGGCATTTCTAGCAAATCCCAAAGTAAGAGGGCTCTTGCACAGTTCACATATATACATATCTTGGCATACACAATTTCTCATTATATTAAAACATCAAAGTTTGTCCAAAATCAAATTCATGCACTTTAGACCACATGGTGCTAGTGTGTGGACATGTTTATGGATGTCTAATTTGTATGAAACCCATATCTATATCCTAATATATGTTTGTAATAAACATTGCTTGACCATTGCAGATCAACCAAAGCTCTTGGACCATTAGTATGTAAGTTGCACTTCACTGGCTTTATAGCTACTACCGCTAGAGCACTTGTTGCAACAATGAGCAACTTCTTGGACCTAGCACATCATCATAAGATCCAATGTAACTTGTGAACCTTTGCACAAATAGCACTATTTGGATAGATTTGGAGCATGGAGAAAAAATGACAATAAGAAAAGTGGATGGGTTTGAAGGCCATAAGAGAATGTGGTACCTAAGAAGGCATCAATTTAGCCCCAAAGGGAGGAAAAAAACCTAATATTCCTTGTTTTGTTGCGTGTGCAAACAATGCATTCATTATGTAAGTACCTTTAAAGTTTTGGGGTGCCAACTCCAAGCACCATTTGAGTGTCATCCCATGCACCCATTTGGATATGGTTTCCCGGCTATGGAGAAGCAATCTCCATCACCAATTGTTGTTCGTCAACCATAGCCAACATTAACTCTCGCGGGGAAGCAATCTCCATCACCAATTGTTGTTCATCAACCATAGCCAAACTAACTCTCGTCACATTTTCTTCAAAGTACATTTGGTGGATAACATATTTGTAGGAATTTCTTGCAAAGGTGCACGCCTTGAAGTTCCAAACTTTGGGTATGTGTTTGTCAAAAGTTATCGCAATGGTGGACACTCGAGATATTTAACCCCCATAGGCTCCAAAGAATTGACTACCAACTTTGATGGAGGCACAAGTTTTTTCATCACGAGGCCATACATAATGTGTTGAAATCATTTCGGGGACAAAATGGCCATTGAAGAACATTGAATTTTCAATATGTTTGCACATCCATTGCATTTTCTGAAACCCGTTTACTTAGCAACTAGGCTTGTTTGTAACTCCTTTAATTCCAACCAAAAGGTGATCACTTTGTCTTGTAGTTTAGACACTTGAACTTCTACTCAACAATGACGTTTGAATTGGTCCAATCCCAAAAAGCTTGTATTTGCACCATCAGCCTCTAAGTCAAATTCAACTTTAACTTGGTTGCTTCTGCATTTGCATCGCTTGTGCTTTCAACAAGAGGCCTATGGCTATAACCAACGTAACATTCTAGTTTGTTCCAATTGCAATTCCAATTAGTTACAATTACAAGCAAACTTGTTGTGAAAACTACTACTACATGATTTGCACAAACAAAAAAATTGAATAAACATAATGAAAGCAAAAACAACCTTAGTTGATGATAGTTAACATGGGGTAGTAATCAAGCATGGAGCTTTCATTTGATGGTTCCATGGATTTGTATTTTGCCTTTTTCCTTCGTGTTTTTACATGAATGCCAATTATGTTTCCAACCACATCGGAAACTCTTATTGTCATTTATACCGCACTCTACTAAAAATGTTATCCTCCAATTTGAATGGGCCTACACTTGAAAAGTTAGGATGTCTAGGGAATAGGAAGTACATACTACTAATTAGCCCCTTAAATGTCACTTGATGTTCTAATCTAATAAAGAGATTTACAATGGGTAGTTTTGGAAAATGTAATGTAGTAGTTCCTAGAACTACTACTTTACTTTTGGTTTCATATACATGGACCATCCTAGAGAAAATTAAATCAAGAGAAAAATTGTGGAACTATAGTTTTTTTGGGTGTGAACTCACCAAAATGTGAAATTGATTTTAGGCCTAAGACTTGTGCAAAACATGGTTTTTTTTTTTCAAATTTGTTTAATCTATGGATTGACTATCCAAGTGGCAATTAAGGGGTATGGTGTCGTGATTTCCTTTGCCACATGTGCAATGCATGAATATAAAAAAAAAAAAAAATTTAATTGATTTTTGGCAACTACTTAGATTTTCATCTCTATGCATTAGCAAATCAATGGTTGTTGTGTGCAATGTAATTGTTGACAATATAATTAGCTTAATTTATCTTTGTAAATTTTATTCAAGGAACCTTCCAAGGGAATTAAACCCTAAAATATCTGAAAGGGAGGGTTCCAAAGGAGAAGAGGTTTTTGGGTCTACCAAGCAACTTGCTAATTGTCCTCCTGGCGTAGACAATGATTCTCATTGTATTGACTATATGAATTTATCTTGTCCACAAATAATCATTCTTATTGTTGAACCCAATATTGTGGAGGATGTACGCATGTAGCAACCGCCTTTTGGTTCTAACAATTTGATACCTTTATTATCTCAAGGTGGATTGGAGTTGAAAAAAACTATTTGTGTTGATGGCTAGTGGCATAATGAATGTTGTCCACCTAATTTGGTAATTGAATGTTTTGCATTCCAAAAAACCACGAGGCTCAAATGCAAAGCAAATATCAACCTTTACAAGTCTATAAATGGAACTTCCTACCCCATGTTATTTAGGTTCATGGGTACAATATCAAAGCGGATCACTCAAGTACCATAAGCATTGGTTTTTTCCTAATGACTTGAGTTGTTGCATTGGTGGGACAATGCAAAAATATGTAGTTGCTAAGCCTCAAGTTCCAACTGTATGGCCAATCCAAGAAGGTACTAATTTAACTCAAAAGGAGGTAACAACTCTAAAAAAAGTAGGGTTTTCCTTTTGATTGTTCAAAGTTTATTTAATTCCCAATCTTTTAATTCAAGCAACTCCCATGTGTTTGCTGTGAATTGCCATAGCCTTGTGGAGTTGTCCAATGCAAATTGTTGGCCTATAATTTGAATGGTGGTAACAAAATGACACAATTTTCCATCTTTGAATTAACACAACAACACACCAATAATTGGGAGGCTGACATCTCCAATGCAATTTTTTCACCCCTATTGATGTCTTGCCAATTAGGTATGGATGAATTTACAATATTCTTTCTAATGACAAATGATATGATGTCACTATTGGAAATTTCCAGATGTTCATGTGTATATTTTGTTGCAAATGTTGGTAACTTCTTTGGGCGGTCGTGGGGCATATGTGCAATGTAAACATGTGTATCATGTCTTACAAATGATTATGTTTTGTGGGCTCATGAAAGAGTTCATTCATCAGTACATGTGGAATTGGGATGAAATTCAACATTTGTTGAAGCACTCTAAAGTGTTTAGACTCTAATGATAATACATCACAATTGCATTTACATCAAATCAATTGTGACTTTCTCATTCATAAAGCTTGTTGTAATTGTTTGGATTATGTAGGAAGTTTATATTCCAATTACAACCTAAGAGTTTTTTTTCCACTATGTATTATTTCATTCATTCTAAATAAATGTATATTCTTTTTGTTGTGGTGAATATAAATCAATGGTGTGGCATAAAAGTACCTAGCTTCATAAATTTATTTCCATTTAGGCCATGGATGGTCAATATTAGTAATAAAACATTTGACAATCATAATACGCTTCCATGTATATTGTCCTTTCATGTATAATATTGTACTACCTTGGCCATTTCAACACATGTTTATCAAATAATTAATATATTTTGAGAATTTGATTTCATGAAATAGTTTTCAAGCATGTAGTTTCCACCTATTTCAACATTTCTTGAAATATTATAATTATTGTCCAAGAGCCCTAGACATTTGGAATATTGGGTACAATAGGGGTTATGAAATGCATGCTTCTATTTTCTTTTGCCTTCAAACCCTCACATGATGCTACAATCGAAAGTTCTATTGGCCAAACCCATGTTTAGAGTCTATAAACCATTCTTGATCCCATAACAAACCATGCATGTGACGTAGCATAAAACTTCTATGTGGAAAATGAATATATTAAGAATATTCCATGACATGACATGGAATATTTTTGAAGATTCTTTCTTGCTCACGTGAGTAGGCTCACTTGCTCATCCACTAATGTTGTCATGGATTTGCATATCAAGTTCAACCTATGTAAATATTGCAAAATGCCAAATTTTTGGGGGATTGTTATTTGGTGAACATGTGAACGTGAGTATGATCAAATTTTTTTGGGACTATTTTGCTAACACATGGCACTAAATATTGCATGATGTGGAGGAATATTTTGCCACGTGTCCAAGGATAAAAAAATGAAAATGGATGAACAAAAAATTGGATGAAAATTAAAATGGATTAAAGGATAAAATGGATAAAAAAATAGATTAAAAAATGACGAATAAAACATGTTCACAACCAAGAGTTATGTGTCAATCCAAATTTTACCTCTTCACAACCAAGAAGTATGTGTCAATTGAAACACCACATGTTCATCTCTAAGAGGTATGTTCCCATTAGGACTTAAAACAATATGAGACCCAACATTCTCTATACCATTTCAACTTGTTTTTTTTATTTTAATTCAATCTTTCAAACCTCTTATGTCTAGGAACATTCTTGTTACCAAAAGAAGCAAATTGCATTCTTTCCCCTTCTCCACCAAAACTACTTAGCTCCAACTTTTCTACGACTATGACCCATTTGCAATTTCTAAACATTTATTTTACAATGGCAAAAAGAAAATTCACAGCAATGGTCACACCAAACACCTTGGAAACTATGATTAAAATGTATTTAATCTCAAGCATATTAAATACAATATGCAAAATGATAAAAACACCTTTGGAATATGCAAGAGATCCCACCCTGTTAAACCCCTTCAAGTAGTTATTAAAAATCAAAGCATGGAGATTATAAAGGAAAAAAACAATTTAACAAAACAAATAAATCGGCAACATGGTAATGGTGAATGTGAAGATTGACAAATAATGTTTTACATTGCTCAAACAAATTGTAAACATCTTGAAGGAGGATATGGAAGACTACCATTGGGCAATGTTTACATATGCCATGGATTTATTCCAAGAATGGGCAAGTTTGAAAAAGTTGGTTCTAGAACTTTTTTTTACAAGCTTATCGAAGAATTTGTCGATGGAGGATTTGGTAACTCTTGGGAACCTCCTTTCAATAGAATTTATGGAGCTTAGTAAATGACTTTATGCAACTCCAGGTAGGTGAACCTAGGTGCCACAAGATTTTTTTTAAAAAGTGTTAAACCAACTTATGAATCGTTGAATGATAGGCCCAGCCTCGAAACCATGAGATGTTTGCGATAGTAGAAAAAAGGACGTTCCAACAATTGAAGGAGAAACCAAAATACCATTTTTAGTAGTAATTTATGGTTTAATAGACTTTTTGATATGAATTAAGGTTGAAGTTGAACATAAGAGTTGTTTGTTGAAAAATCCTGACAAGTCCTTGATTCTTGGAACTCCAAAATACACATATACAATACCCATTCAATCCTTGTAACTCCAAAGGACACATATATAGTACCCAATCAATCCCTATAACTTAATTGGAAGCCTATAAAAAACTCATACATTGATTGCATTGTCATTACATTTCCAATACATTTTTAATTACATTTTTTTGCTATTTATTATATGTTTGCATTTTTGGTATCATCATTATCCACTTCCATTGATTATACCTTTATATAATATTGCAATCTTATTAAATCGATAAAATATTTGTAACCTTCCACCCAATATTATTAATTCACGTACTCAATATTAATTGTTTTACTCAATTTAAAATCTCAATTGAATTTCTTCCAAAAATGACAAATAGATCACTGATTAATGGTGAGCTGCTGCTAATAATTCTATGCATGATTGAAAATGCATTATTTCATTCAATTTTGGACATAATGTCTAAACAAATAGAATAACCATGGTGAGTTCCTCAAGATGACAATAGATTCAACCCTTTATTTGGACAATTAGAAATCAAGAAATGGGGCAACCTACAAAAAGACAAAGTGGATAACACATATGAGTGGGCTACCTAGCAATGGGCAAACAAAAAGATAAAATAATAAGGTCCATTTATTGCCATGAACATGCCAAGGTCAAACCCCTAATCAATAACATAGGATATTAGAGACTATCATTGGGCGATGTTCAAACACATGATGGAATTCTTGAAACAACGCACAAGCCTTAAAAAGCCATTTCTAGAACATTACTTTAGTGGCCTTCTCAAAGATCTATCAAACAAAGACTTGGTCACCTTATGTGGATTATTAGTAATAGAAATGAAAAACCTAAAAGAAGACTATATGCAACTCCGAGGCAACCTTGGGTCCCACAACATGAAAGAAACAAAGTTCTCTAATCGCTTATGAATTGACAGATGATTGGACCGCCACCGAAACTAAAAGAAGTGTGGGATAGTCAGAAAAGATGACACCCAAACCCTTAATGATAAAATAATGTTTATTCAATCACACTATGGAGTACAAATAATGTCTGCAATGTCTATATGTAGAAATCATATGTAATTAATGGAAATTTGATTGAAATAAAATGGATTCATTTGCAATTATGAATAAAAATATTTTTTGTTAATAAAAATTCAATGAAAAGTAGAAGGACATTTGTGATAATAGAAGCATGAGAAAATTAGACCATGAATGTGTACTATAATTGAAAAACAAAATTGAGGCAATAATGAATCAAAAGTTATGCATATGCATATACAATTGGTACTTTTCACATAAAGGAGAAAATCAATGTGTTTAATGTAAAAGATCTAGTAAGATCTAGCAAGATCAATTTGTGATCTAAATAATGGTGGCGTTGAATATTGAAATGAACAATGATGCTAAGTGGCACATTTTAAAACATCATGCATTAAATTAGTGATCAACAAGGAAGCATCTTTTATGACTATTGAAATAAACAGTCACTGATCAAATAATAGAACATTAGTGACTAATCGCCATAAATGTTACTAGCCTACACACTAAAAGGGACATTCAGAAATGATAATTACAAAATAGACACAAACGTCCTGAATGATTATATATAATGATATAACGGCATGGTGGAAACATAAATTTTCCATTGCAAGGGTAGTTTTGAAACTGTGAAAATGGTTATTAGAACTTTAAGAGACTTGCATCTATATCCAGTGGTGGATCAAAGATAGATGAAAACGATATATGCAAAATATAAGGTTAGAGTGGGATACTAGGCATTGAGAAATAATGTACAAGAATACAAAGTGTATGCCATAGTGATACGAATGTTTGACCTGAATTTCATGAACAACTTGCAATAAGCTTTAGGGGACAATCCATAACCGATCGAACAAACAAACCAAAACTATAGGACCCATTTATTACAACAAATAAAATATCTATTGGGGATGAGTAAAGCAAATCGATATTCATTGGTAGAAACCACGTGCAAGAAGTGGCAAAAAAATGAAAGTGATCCAAATGACAATGAATATGGGTTACCAATTTTAAAATATGATGCAAATCAAGAAGCACTAGTTGAATAGAAAAAAGGAGCCCCAGTGGAGAAGGAAGAAGGAACCCTAGTGGAGCGAGAAGGGGAGCCGAGAACACCATTGCAATTGACATTAGAAGAAGGAGAAGATGTTAAAAACATGGATAAAAAATCTTGTGAGTAAAACAACCATGTCATTATCAAATTGTGGCATTAAGAAGAATGTGGGTCACCATCATATGTTCATGACCCACACATGCATACATCCAAGTGAGGACTATTAAAAAATTTGTAAGAACCACATTTTTCACAAGAATTTGGAATGTCCCACAAACAACACATGCCATTGTTAAGAATAAGAAGTTAGAGTCAATAGATCTTGTTTCACAATATTGACTCACTATGCGTAATGGATATAATCAGCAAGGAACATAGTTAAAAAATGAAGTTGAGAAAGATTTCAAAAGAAACCAACATTGAAAAGTTCTTTACTTCGCCAAAAAACCTTCAAAAAGGGGATGTGAATAGGCACGTTAGAGATAGTGAAGATATTAAAACAACTTTGTCAAGATGCAAGCATTCAAGCGCATAAAAAAATTGATGGAACAATTTGCAGATAGTTTTAATCTTCTTACCTCCAAAGAGAAAAAAGGCTGAAAATGCAAAGCACTGCACAAGGAAGAAATCTTGAAAAATAGTGTATTCTTAATTGTTTTAAGCAACAAGGAAACAAAGGATGCAACATCTTTTAGTGAAGAAGATAAGGACAAGACGCCAGTTGTCACAAAGAGGGACATCCAAGAGTTTAAAGACACACGAACAATGTATTGAATGTGTCCATATTCAAGTTTATCACGGATTGACATCGAAGAATTCTAATCTAAAGCGACAATGAATTGACATTGCAATCATACAAGTTTAAGATAGGTTCATGATAAATATATCTATTCCATGGTGCACTATCCATTTATAGGATAGTTCATACTTTTTTATGATGTTTGTGCTCACCTTGAGATGGATTATTGTTGGAAAAAGTGGAAGGGATATAAAATTTTGTGATTTCATTCCACCTACATATGTTCAACTAATTTTGATTATCATATAAATGAAAATTTTCATCTTTTTCCACAATAATAGATTTGAAATTAGTAGCAATGTAATGAGAATGAAATTTGTGATCTATGTCCGCCAAAATAATATTACATTCATTTGCAATGTCAAAATTATGATTTGCCTACAAAAGAATGATTATGAACTCATCTACAAGGTCATATCTATGTTATTTATTTGGGATATGTTGCAAGATAATTAAAAATTTGAAGTCATTATAGATAAAATAGAAATTTAATATGGAATTTGTGATCTACTATTAACATAACAATTTTGAACTCTATTCTAGTGTCAAATATATACGAAGGTTGTGAACTCCATTTTGGGGAATTATGTAATAAATATATTCAACATATGCATACATGCCAAGTGCCAACACTTACAATATAATCTTGAGAAATGAAACATGGTTACATAACTTAATAGCGTTTATACACTATGCATCATGGATTTATGGTAGAAGTATAAAGGGATTATGTGCACATGCAAAGCTAGATGTCTTGAAGAGTTAATAGTAGTTTTCAAATTTGCAAACATTTTCACACTATTATCTTGAATTTGAAGCCCAATTAGTAAATTGTTTCCATTGGATTAAGATTTCATTTGGATTTATGATATGTGCATAATTAATTTGTATTTGTTAGGATTTGTAACTAAAAATATATAATCATTTAAATGGTTTGAAACGAGATGTGAAAACATTGCGTTGACCAAACGAGTTAGAAAAAATGGAACAATAATGAAGGCTTGAAGAAAAAGCTAGAGTTAAGGACTTATTCTATAGCTTCATCCTCAATGTAGTGAAAAACATAGCTACTATATTTATGATGTTTTGTTTGTACATCTGAAAATGTAATGGTGAAAAAATGATGAATCATAGCTTTTGAATATTCTGGTAATGAAAGACTTGATGGTAGGATGGGGAAGAATTCTTCATAGGCAAAAAAAGGAATTGTCCTTTGCCTTAGAGGCAACCAATTTCTACATCAAGCAATGGAATGTTAATTATCAAGGCTTGAACAAAGATCCACATTAAATATTTTAAATTGTGAAGGTTAAATTTACTCACAATCAAGATCAAGTCTGGACTTCTTCTAAAGAGGAACATCCGAGTCACTATTTTCTTCCTTCGCAACATTGGTTTGCTCCTCAAGAACATCCAACAACAGTTGTAGAAGCTCAAGATAAACATCTCAGTCTAGCTCAAGTAGAAAATGTGTTCCAAAATTTTGACATGCTTTCAAATAGATACTTGATTCATGGAAAACCTCTTAATGAAATCTACAATGCAAAATGAAAGAGACAAAAAAGAATAGAGAAAGAGATGAAATTGGACAAAGTCAAACGCAAAAGGAATTGAAAGAAACTTGTGGAAGTATTGATGTTCACCACTAAACTCCTAGGAGACAACAAGGCAAGGATAAGCAATTGAAAAGTGTCGACATGGATCTCATCTCCGGTTCTAAAAGGCAAGCCACTACTCAACACTATCATAGTATATTGAATGGTCCAATTAAAGAATGCATCATCATCTTGAATGTTTCCTTGTTGAGTATCCCTTGAAATAAACAAACACCCATTCTCGTGCACAAGGAGAAAAGCCCTGCTCATGAGAGTTTGTGACATATAATACAAGAGATATGTTAGTATTGAGCTTACACGGCCACATGAAGCCTAGGTGAAGTTTCAAAAAGGGTTACCATCACAAATTTTTAGGCTTCATGGGTTTGTTCTGAATTCATGTGAAATTTGTTATTTCATGGGTTCATATTATTTACACACGAATGTCATGCATTACTTAAAAATGAAAATCATGTGCACAACTTTTGTGTGTAAACAATATGAATAGACACACAACATTTGCGTTTAAACAATGCATACAACATTGATGTTCAAACAGTACAAGTAGATGAATGACATTCGTGTCTATTCCATACGAACCTATGAAAAGCAAATTTTGCATGACTATTATTGCCAAATTGTGACCCATGAAGTTTGTGATGACCTTTTGTTACCTAAATTTAACAATAGGTGACCTTATAGGTTGATGTTGAAGTGAGAAATATTTTTGTAATTGAAACTGATTTTATAACTGAATTTGATAGAATCTTAACTAAGGCAATGTCACCGAAACTAAATTTGGGTAACTGAAATCAGATTGTTGTAACCAAAATTAGATTTATGGAATCGAAACCAAATTTGTCTTAACTGAAATTAGATTTAGAGATGGTTATTTCTAGCACCAAAAATCTAAAAATGATCAATTGGATTAATAATTATGACTTTTTAAAATATGGTTTGGAAGGTATATATCTAGGGGGGATTTTTAGGTTTTTTCTCTTTTGCAAAGGAAAAGATTGTACAAAGTTTTTTCAAGACTAGTTGTGGAGAAAGTTCAAACCTTTTGAACTTTTTGCCTTCTTTTTGAGTAACTAGTGTTTTTTGCCAAATTGACATTTCTCCACAAGGTTTTATGTTTTCAAGTATGTTCATTCAATGTGTGTGTTTTTCCATGCTTATTTTATTGTTGTCACATGAATCTTAGGTTTGTGTTTTGATATCTAAGGTGGTTGCAGGTGTCTACCCCCATTTCAAATCCAATAGTGTGATTCCCCTACCAAAAATTACAATACTCCGAAAATCTATTTGATTTACCAATAGTTGAATTTTGGTGGTTTCAAAGATCACCCCCCTTGGATAGGAATTTATTAAATTTTTGTTTCATTAACAAACCCCATTATTTACCAAGTGGCCTTAACATTTGGCGACCATACCACCAATATAAAACTAGAATACCTGGTTCCCTGACTATAAGTTTGGCATAGGGATAAAGTTATTTGACTTTATTCAACATTAACCTTTTTGGTTTGATATCACTAAGTGTTTATGTTGGTTTTTTTTTTTTTTTTTTCTTTTGAGTGTTTTTTTTTTAGTTCTTTATTTTTTTTTTTTTTTTTTTTTTTTTATAAAATAATAAAAATGATATCTAACATATATTAATCCTATGTCTTATTGAAATATTATTCTATAATTTTTTAATATATAGTAAATAATTTATTAGTTAAAATAATCATAAAG
>Ga0116231_10000961_pt1 | contig 56118 bp, 44 predicted proteins | sample S1TSphgellanicum_2_FD_89695 | JGI IMG/M metagenome (GOLD analysis project Ga0116231, IMG submission 89695) | Host-associated microbial communities from peat moss isolated from Minnesota, USA - S1T2_Fd - Sphagnum magellanicum MG | ecosystem: Host-associated > Plants > Peat moss > Unclassified...
CGCGTTCAAGACCTTCCGCCTCCCAGCCATGGCGGTTGTTCCGCTCGGCCTCGGTTTCGGCGGTGGCGGGCTGGCCGGTGTCGAGGTTCAGCGTGTTCATGGGGTTCCACATAGTCCTACTTCTGGGCTGCGGCCAGGGGTTGCTGCCGGTGAGTGAGTGTGACCCTTGTTTGAGTTTGTAGCCTGCTTCGGCTTCCACACACGCGCTGCAACTAGCGCGCGTCGACCGAGTGTCCCCGCATCGCCCAAGAGCGATACGGGCTACGTGCTGGGCCCCTGCTGGTTGTCAATTCCTCAAACGGCTCGAAGGGAAGGGCGGTATGCGTCCTACCTGGAAACCCGGCAAGATACGCGCTGGACACCACCCTTGAAAGGTTAATCGTGTTGTGAAATGATATACGCATTGCGGTTTTGCACATGCTATCGAAGGCTTGCGAGGAAGCCGAGCTTGACGGTTGCGTTCAAGCGGCGAGTTGCTTCGACTTTGACTGCCATCTGCATCCGACAGCTATGAGGATCAAGGCACACATGGAAACTACCACCCGCGCGGCCCTTGAGCGGCAAATAAAAGAGCGCACCGAGCGAAAACGACGGGAAGGCGATCAAGATCATTTCGAATCAGAGCATGCTGCGATTTGCGATACGCTTGACGCGCTCATCTTGGAGGGCCGAGGCCCAGAGTGCAAGACACTATTGGATTTAGTCAGGGACAAATACCCCAAGCATTATAGTGGTTTCAAAATACATTACGATTTCAAGTTATAAGGGCGCTTCGTCGGACTGAGGGGAGCGCAACGTGGTTGCTAGGATGCTTGCTGCGCTGCTACTTACATTGCTCGCCCCGCGAATTGCATCTGCCGACGTCAGGTGTGTCACCCAGTGGGAGGCGAACAATGACGGGGCATCGAAGGAGATGTATCCTTCGGGCCGCAGCCCGTCCGCAGGTCAATGCAAGGCTGCAGTCGTTGAAGGGACAATAGAGAGAGGTGACTATGAAAAATTGTTGTTTCTGATTGAAAAAAGCAATCCATTCTTTTTTCAGTTATATCTGAACTCCCCGGGAGGTGACGTGGAAGAGGCTATGAAGATAGGGCGCCTCGTCCGGCACATAATGCTGACTGTTGACGCGCCAACACTCGGCGACGCACGTGTTCCCCTGAACGCGCAGTTAGATGAAAGTGGCCATTTTACCGCTACCGTTTTATACAACTATGCTGATTTTAGACCAAGCTTGCCCCCATCTCAAATATGCGCTGGCGACCGTTCCTCATGCGGCTGCGCAAGTGCCTGTGTCCTTATATGGGCGGCAGGTTCGGAACGGCATGGAGAGGCCTTAGGTTTCCATAGGCCGACAATCCTCGGAAAGCAGTTTCCATCGATGGACGCGGAGACGGCTCAAAAGACTTACTCAATGGTTCTTGCAGAAATGCGAGCATATCTTGAGGAAATGGAGCTTCCAACAAAGGCAATTGATCTACTCATCAACACGAAATCCGGCGACATTCATTGGTTGACTGACGACGAGGCGAGTGGCGAAATTTTAGACAGTGGTGACTGGGCGGCCAGTTTTCCTCCTTCCATTCAGGAATGGATTGCCTCCAGCTGCGGCATGGTATCGAAATCAAAATATAAAAAGGTCCTTCAGCAGATGCAACTCAAAACACCGCAATTGAACCAATTGATCAAGGAATTTGGTGATGTAAACACGTGCGCGCTGAGAAAGCTTGCTAAGCATCGTGATAGTATCGCGCAGGTCGCCCCTCCGTAAAATGACCCCGCGCATGCCATGGCGGGGCCGTGCGCTATCTCGTCCCCGACTGGTTTGAGCGCATTGCCAGTTGCGAAGCGAGCGTAGGATGGGCCGCTTGCAGCCGATCAGGACCCAAGGCGGGCATCTCATATCGATGGCAAGCGGTCCAAAGCCCATAAACGTCGATGATATCACGTATCTGGTTCGACCGCTGGCCGTCCAAGGGCAGCGCGCGCGTGGCCTTCTGGTGGGCTGCAAAGCAGCCCACCCACCATGATCGATCTGCTTTGAATCTCCCGCGTTCCTGGCCAGCCACCACGCCGCCTACGGCCGATCAGTGTCCCGCGAACACTTCATCCAAACTTGCGGCATCGAGCACCCGCAGGCCCCATTCCTCCGTCATATCGCTGTCGGCCGCCAGCACGCGATCCCTGGCCCACTCGGGCAAAACGCCAAACCTGTGCTCCAGCATGCGCAATAGGAGTGCTGCCTTGCCGGACTGCCGGCCCCGCTGTTCGCCCTCGAGCAGCCCCTGCTGCTTCGATTCCTCCATCCATTTTTCCATCCGGGTCGCCAGCATGTTCCTTACCTCCAATAACTCGTCGGGCACGCGCATACCCGGGGCGCGAGGCGCCATGGCGGCGCCCAGCACTTCAACCAAAACTTTTCGCGCGGCCGCAAATCCGGGATGGCCAGCAAACCATGCCATCACCTCGTCGGCCAATCCGACAAGCTGCGCCGGTCCGGGCGAATTTTCCAGCCGAAAAAGCAGTGCCGGCAGTCCATCCCGCGCTTCCAGATCGCCGGGGCTGAAGGCGCCCTCATCGATCAAGTGATAGTGCACATCCGGTTGCAACTGCCACAGTGGCGAGGTTTTGGGCAGTCCTATCAGAGTGTGCAGAGCCCGCGGTGTCCTCCAGCGTGGATCGCCGTTGTAGAGGACAACAGGCAGTATCGGCGGCAGCTTTCCGTCCGGCAGCAGCCGCTTCTCGCGGACCAACTGCTGCCATAGCAAGCCCGCGTAAACCAGCATACGCAGCGCCATCCAATGGTCTGGCGTAGACTGGAACTCTAACAGCAACATCACGTAGGCGTCGCCGCCGTCACGTCTGGGGATGCGCCAGACCATGTCGCCCGCGCGCTGCTCGCCGGTGTCGGCATGGAATTTTGTGTTCACCCGTTCGAGGCCGTCCAGATCGAGCCCGACCAGCCAGGGACCGGCGACGAACTCGCGCAGCAACTGCGCCACGATGGCGGGATCGCTGAAAAACCGGTGATAGAGCGCGTCGTGGTCAGGGTTGGCTGCGGTCACGATGACCTGCGGGTCGTGGGTTGCAAGCCGGAACGAAGCATAGAACATTTCTAAATTGCAACGGCCATGCTGGCTACGGGCTGGCCAGCCACGCGGCTATCGGCGGATCAGTGTCCCGCGAACACTTCATCCAGACTTGCGGCATCGAGCACCCGCAGGCCCCATTCCTCCATCATGTCGGTGTCGGCCGCCAGCACGCGATCGCGGGCCCAGTCGGGCAAAACGCCAAACCGCCGCTCCAATTGGCGCAACAGGAGGGCCGCCTTGCCGGACTGCCGGCCACGCTGCTCGCCGAGTTGTTCGCCCTCGAGCCGCCCTTGCTGCTTCGATTCCTCTATCCATTTCTCCATCCGGGTCGCCAGCATGTTCCTTACCTCCAATAACTCGTCCGGCACGCGGATGCCTGGGGCGTAAGGCGCCATCGCGGCGCCCAGCAATTGTACCAAAACCTTCCGCGCCGCGGTAAACGCGGGATGGCTGGCAAACCATGCCATTATCTCGTCCGCCAAGCCAACAAGCTGGGTCAGGTTCGGCGAATTTTCCAGCCGAAAGAGGAGTGCCGGCAGCCCCTCCCGCCGCTCCAGATCACCTTGGGTAAAGGCACCCTCGTCGATCAGATGATAGCGCATGTCGGGCTGCCATTGCCACAGCGGCGAGTCATCGGGCAGTCCGATCAGATCCTGCAGCGCCCGCGGCGCCTTCCAGCGCGGATCGCCGTTGTAGAGGACGACCGGGAGGATCGGCGGCAGCTTTCCGTCCGGCAGCAGCCGCTTCTCGCGGACCAACTGCTGCCATAGCAAGCCCGCGTAAACCAGCATGCGCAGCGCCATCCAACGCTCTGCCGTGGACTGGAACTCTAACAGCAACATCACGTAGGCGTCGCCGCCGTCACGTCTGGGGATGCGCCAGACCATGTCGCCCGCGCGCTGCTCGCCGGTGTCGGCATGGAGTTTTGTGTTCACCCGTTCGAGGCCGTCCAGATCGAGCCCGTCTAGCCAGGGGCCGGCGACGAACTCGCGCAGCAACTGCGCCACGATGGCGGGATCGCTGAAGAAGCGGTGGTAGAGCGCGTCGTGGTCAGGGTTGGCTGCGGTCACAATGATCGGCGGCTCGTGGGTTGCGAACCTGAGCGAAGCACAGAGCGTTGCGATAGTACAACATGCAGGCGCCCGGAGGCACCGTGGCGTTTCAGGCTCGGCGTGGGCCCCCGCATTCCGCAAGGGCTGCATGCGGGCTACTTTATATGGCGCCGACCGTGCGTATCCTGGCTCGTGGCGATATCTCGGCTTGTGACAGCACGGGCGTGGCCGGGCGGATGCGCTCGACCACGGCGCGGACGGGGGCGCGGATGGCGGCGCTGGTCAGCAGAACGGGGGTTTCGGTGCCGGCGGCGTCGAACACTTCGCGGAAGCGGCGCATGAATTCGCCGAGTTTGCTGGGCGCCATCGCAAGCTGGCGCTCCTCCGGCGGGCCGACCAGGCTTTCGGCAAACACCACCTCCCATTCCGAGGAGAGGGTCACCAGCGGCACCACGCCCGAGGCGTCGGCGTGGCTGTCGCAAATCTGGCGCGCCAGGCGCGTGCGGACCACGGCGACAATCGCGGGGATGGCGCGCGCGTTGCCGGTGCAGGCTTCGTGGATGCCCTCCAGAATGGTCGGCAGGTCGCGGATGGAGACGCGCTCGGCGAGCAATGCTTGCAACACGCGCTGCACGCCGCCGACGGAAATCACGCCGGGGATCAGGTCGGAGACCAGCTTCTGCTGTTCGCGCGGCAGATCGTCGATGAGTTTCTGCGTCTCCGAATAGCTCAGCAGCTCGGCCATCATTTCGCGCACGATTTCAGTCAGATGCGTGGCGAGAACGCTGGGGGGATCGACGACGGTGCAGCCGCGCACCAAAGCTTCCTCGCGCTGCGAGGCGTCGATCCATAGCGCGGGGAGGCCGAAGGCGGGCTCGGTGGTTCTCTCGCCCGGCATGTCCGGCACGCCGCCGGCGGGGTCCATGGCGAGCAGGCAGAGCGGGCGGAGTTCGCCGCGGCCGGCGTCGATTTCCTTGATGCGTATCAGATAGGCGTCGGCGCCGAGTTGCAGATTGTCCTGAATGCGCACAGGGGGAAGCACGAAGCCGAGTTCGGTGGCAATCGTGCGGCGCAGGGTGCGTATCTGTTCGGTCAGGCGCGGCTGGTCGCCGGAAGCCAGAGGCAGCAGGCCGTAGCCGAGTTCCAGCCGGATCATGTCGATGCGCATGGCTTCCGAAATCGGCGCTTCGGCGTTGGCGGGGGCGGCGACCACCTGGTCGGCATCGGCGGCCGCGATCGGGTGTTTGAACCGCACCCAGGCGCCGCCGCCGGCCAGGCCCGCCAGCGCCAGAAAGGGCAGGGCCGGAAGGCCGGGCATCATCGCGAGCACCGCGGCCGCGCCACTGGCGAGGGCCAAGGGCTTGTAGCCGCCGCCAAGTTGCGAGACGAGCGCCGCATCCGCCTTGCCTTCCACGCCGCCCTTGGTGACCACGATGCCGGCGGCGGTGGAGACCAGCAGGGCCGGGATTTGCGTCACCAGCCCGTCGCCGACGGTCAGCGTCGTGAACGTGTCGGCGGCGTCCGAGAAGGCCATGCCGTGGCGGATGATGCCGATGGCCAGGCCGCCGATGATGTTGATGGAGGTGATGAGCAGGCCGGCGATCGCGTCGCCGCGCACGAATTTCGCCGCACCATCCATGGCGCCATAGAAACCACTCTCCTCTTCGAGTTCGCGGCGGCGTCGTCTGGCGATTTTCTCATTGATCAGGCCGGCGTTCATGTCCGCGTCAATCGCCATCTGCTTGCCCGGCATCGCATCCAGGCTGAAGCGCGCGGCGACTTTGGCGATGCGGCCGGAGCCTTTGGTGATAACCATGAAGTTCACGATGAGCAGGATGGTGAACAGGATCAGGCCGATCACCACGTCGCCGCCCATCAGAAACCCGCCGAACGCCGCAACCACATGGCCGGCGGCGAGCGGGCCTTCATTGCCGTGGCTGAGAATAAGCCGCGTGGTGGCCACGTTCAGCGACAGTCGCAGCAGCGTGGTCAGCAGCAGCAGTTGCGGAAAACTGCTGAAATCCAGAGGTTTTTCCAGGAACAGCGCGACCATGAGCACGAGCACGGCCGCGGTGATGGAAATCGACAGGCCGAGGTCCAGCAGCAGCGTCGGCAGGGGCAGGACCAGAAGCGAGAGCAGGCAGAAGACGGCGAGGGCGAGGCCTACGTCCGTGCCTGGGACGAGGCGCTTGAGCCAGGCGATCGGGTCGTTTGCGGTGGTGGCGGCCATGGGCGGTTCTCACCGGAAGTAAGAAAAAAAGAAGCAAAAGACTTTTGAATGGCTGTCGCGGGCCTATCCGGCAGACGTACGCCAATGTGCAAAAGTTTTTTGGTTCTTTTTTTCAAAAAAGAACATTCTTCCTTCCTTTCCTACGCCGCCGCACTCGTATGAGGCGGCGGCACAGCAATCCCCGCATGCGCATAATCCCGCAGCTTGTTGCGCAAGGCGCGTATCGAAATGCCCAGGATGGTCGCGGCATGCGTGCGGTTGCCAAGCGTGTGCGACAGGGTTTCGATGATCAGCGCGCGCTCCACCTCGTCCATGCGCTGGCCGACGAGGGCGGCGATGCCGTGGGCGGCTTCGCCCGATGCGGCGGTGCGGGTGATCGAGGGCGGGGCGAGTTCGAAATCCTCCGGCCTGATCTCGGCGCCTTCGGCCAGAAGCACGGCGCGGTGGACCAGGTTTTCGAGTTCGCGCACGTTGCCGCGCCAGGGCTGGGCGGAGAGAAGCGCCATTGCCTCGCGCGATATCGGCTTTGGCGGAACGCCGTTGATGCCGGCGTAATGGCGGGCGTAATGGGTGGCGAGCACGGCGATGTCGCCTGGGCGCTCGCGCAGCGGCGGCAGGCGCAGGCCGACGACGTTGAGGCGGAAATACAAATCCTCGCGGAAACGGCCGGCCTGGCAGTCGGAAGGCAGGTCGCGGTTGCTGGTGGCGAGGATGCGCACGTCGATGCGCACCGGGGCGGTGCCGCCGACGCGGTCGATTTCACGCTCCTGAATGGCGCGCAGCAGCTTGGCTTGCAGGCGTATGTCCATTTCGCTGATTTCGTCCAGCAGCAGCGTGCCGCCGTCGGCGGCTTCGAACTTGCCGCAGCGGCGGGCGATGGCGCCGGAGAAGGCGCCTTTCTCGTGGCCGAACAATTCGCTTTCCAGCAGGTTTTCCGGAATGGCGGCGCAGTTCAGCGCCACGAACGGGCCGCGGGCGCGGCGGGAGAGGCGGTGGATGTGGCGCGCCACCACCTCCTTGCCGGTGCCGGACTCGCCGGTGATGAGCACGGAGGCATCCGCGCCGGCGATCTGTTCGGCCCGGCGCAGCGTGGCGAGCATCACCGGGTCGCGCGCCACCGGGGCGGTTGGCTCGCCGGAGGCGGCGGCGAGGATGGCAGCGATCAGCTCCGGGTCGGGCGGGAGGGGGAGGAATTCGCGGGCGCCGTCGCGGATGGCTTGCGCCGCCTGATCCGGGTTGGTGGCGATGCCGCAGGCGACGACAGGGACGGAGATGCGTTCGGCGTTGAGCGCGCGCACCAGGGCGGCGACATCGTGCCGCAGGTCGCAGAGGACCAGATCGATGTTTTTGGCGGCGCGCAGGGTGGAGAGTGCGGCCTGCAGGTTGTCGGCCTGGTCCACCTTGGCGCCGGCGTTGATGGCGATGCGGGCGGCTTGGGCCAGCTCGCCTTGCAGGGCGCCCAGGATGAGGAGTTTCATAGGAAGTAAGAAGTTCTTTTTTGAAAAAAAGAACCAAAAAACTTTTGCACATTGGCGTACGTCTCCCGGAGAGGCGCGCGACAGCGATTCAAAAGTTTTTTGGTTCTTTTTTTCAAAAAAGAACATTCTTCCTTTCTCACGTCACGACCCGCCCCGATCGCTCTTGACGATTTCCGTCATGGTAATCCCCAGCCGGTTGTCATCGACCATCACCACCTCGCCGCGGGCGACCAGGCGGTTGTTGACATAGACGTCGATGGCTTCGCCCAGCTTGCGGTCCAGCTCCACCACCGCGCCGCGGCCGAGCTTGAGCAATTGGCTGACCTGCATGGTGGTGCGGCCGAGCACGGCGCTGACGGTGACCGGGATTTCGTACACCGCCTCCAGGTCGCGCGCGTTGCGGGTGGCGGGGTCGCCGGGCGGGGCGAGGCCGCCGGCGATTTCCGAAAAATCCTGGTCAACTGCCATGAACGAGCTCCTGCAACGCGGGCATGTCGATGGGGGCCAAGGCCTGGCGGATGCCCTCCCAAACCTCCGCCGTATTGCGCATCGCGCGGCCGTCCGCCCAGGAGAGGCGGATGTCGCCGCGCACCATGGTGGGGTCCGCGGTGAGTTGAAGCTCGCCGGACGGTTCGTCCTGCGAGAGGGTTTTCCATACGCCGCGCACGCACTCTTCCAGATCCGGATGCACGCGCACGCGCAGCACCGGCTCGGCCTGCAGGCCAGGCAGCAGCGCTTCCAGCACCGCCGTCAGCTCCGCCTTCGCATGCGCTTCCGTCACCTTGGGCAAGGCGGCGCTGAGCACGGCCATGACGGCGCCCGACAGCGCCTGCGCCCGCTGTTCGGCGATTTCGGCCGCCTCCTTGCGGGTGGCGGCCATGGCGTCGGCGAGCGATTGCAGGGCGGCGACATGCAGGTCGGCGCGCAACGCCTCGGCATCGGTCTTGGCGGCGGAAAACCCTTCCTGGTGCCCCGATGCGCGCGCCGCCTCCAGATCGGCGGCGGAAAACACCGGCTCGGGCGGCGGCGGGGGCTCGACCGGCTCGCTGGGCGGCGGACTGTCGAAATCCTCCGCATAGAGAATGCCGGGAACCCGCGGCGCAGGATTTGGCTCGATCGTCGTCGGATCGGCGGCTGCGCGGTTGTGCAGGCCGATGACCGTGGATGCTGTCAGCTCCTCGGCGTCACTGAGAAAACTGTAGGGCGATCCGTCCATATCAGTTCACCATCTCTTCGTCCTTGTCGCCGCCGAGTTCGACTTCGCCGCGCTGGGCGAGATCCTTGGCGACCAGCACAATGGCGGCCTGCGCCTCGTCCACGTCGCGCAATTTCACCGGCCCGAGGTTGGTGATGTCCTCGCGCAGCATCTTGCCGGCGCGTTCGGAGAGGTTTTTGAGGAACAGGTCGCGTATCCGCTCCGAGGCACCCTTCAGCGCCATCGGCAGTTTTTCCTTGTCCACGCTGCGCAGGAGCAATTGCACACCCTGGCTGTTCAGGCGCACCAGATCCTCGAAGGTGAACATCAGCGCCTTGATCTTCTCCGCCGCCTCGCGGTTGCGCTCCTCGAGTGCGGCGAGGAAGCGCGCCTCGGCCGCGCGGTCGAGATTGTTGAAAATCTCGGCCATCATTTCGTGCGCGTCGCGCTTTGAGCTGCGGGCGAGGTTCGACATGAATTCGGAGCGTAGCGTGCGTTCCACGCCATCGAGCACTTCGCGCTGAATGCTCTCCATGCGCAGCATGCGCATGACGACTTCCATGGCGACATTCTCGGGCAGCAGCGAGAGCACTTTCGCGGCATGGTCGGCCTTGATTTTGCTGATCACCACAGCGACGGTTTGCGGATATTCGTTCTTGAGATAATTCGCCAGCACCGCTTCGTTGACGTTGCCGAGCTTGTCCCACATGGTGCGGCCGGCCGGGCCGCGGATTTCCTCCATGATCTGCGCCACGCGCTCGCGCGACATGGTTTTCGCCAGCAGCCGTTCGGTGCTTTCGAAATTGCCGACGATGTTGCCGGACGTGCCCAGCGCTTCGCTGAAATGGGTGCACATCTTGTCCACCACGTCGGAGCGGACGCGGCCGAGCTGCGCCATGGCGGCGGAGACTTCCTTGATTTCGTCTTCGTGCATCATACCGAAGAGGCGCGCGGACTGCTCCTCGCCCAAGGCGAGCATGAGTGCCGCGGCCTTCTTGGCGCCCGTCAGACCTTCAAATTCGATCTTATTTGCCATGGTCCCCTAAATAATCAAAAGTTTTTTGCTTCTTTTTTTCAAAAAAGAAGTGCTTCCCTGCTGTTCTTTTTTGCCAAAGAACAGACGCGCTAAGGTTGATCGGCGCTCATCCAGCCTCGCATGATCGACAGAGTTTCTTCCGGGTGCTTATCCACCATTTCGGACAGGCGTTTGATGGCCGAGGCGCGCATCTGGGCTTCGATGCTGGCTGCATTGCTCCCGCTCTCGTCGGCCAGAAGCGCCTGCGCGCCTATCTCGCCTTCGCCAAGCAGCGCCCCGGCACCGCCTGCCGCCGCCAGCATGCCGCCGCCGGCGCCGGGAAACGCGCCCGCCATCGCGCCGCTCGGCAGCAGGCCGCCCGGTACCGTGGTGAGGCGCACCGCCATGGGCCGCAGCACCACCAGCAAAGCGATGAGCACGACCACGGCCAGGATGCCGGATTGCGCCAGGCTCACCAGGTCGGCCTTTTCCAGCCCCAGCCCGAACGGACCGCTGGGTGCCGCGGTCCCGATCTCGTCCGACGGGGTGGCGAAGCGCATGGACACGACCTCCACCTTGTCGCCGCGCTTGGCGTCATAGCCGATGGCGCTTTGCACCAGGCGGGTGATGCGGGCGATTTCGTCGGGCGAGCGTTCGCGCCAGACGGGCTTGCCGCCGGGGCCGATCGGCGCCTCGCCATCGACCATGACGGCGAGCGAGATGCGGGCGATTTGCGGCTGCTCGCGGACCAGCGTGCGGACGGTCTTGCCAATTTCGTAGTTGGTCGTCTCCTCCTGCCGGTTCTGCTGGCTGCCGGTCTGGCTGCCCTGGCCGGCATCGGCGTTCGGCAGATTATTCTGCACCGAGACCGGCTTTTCGGCCTCGGTGCTTTTCTGCGTGTCGGTCACCGTCTGTGTGCTGCGCACCACCTGCTGGTTCGGATCGTAATTTTCCGTGCGCTCATTGACGTTGTCGAAATTCATCTCCACGGCCGCCTCGGCGCGGACGCGGCCCTGGCCGAGGCTCTCCTCCAGCATGTCCTCCACCGCGCGCGAGATGCGCAGCTCAGTGCTGCGGCGCACCTCCTCGTCGGTCTCCACGGCCTGCTGCTCGCCGGTCGGCTGGCCGGCGCGGGCGAGCAGGGTGCCGCGGCTGTCCACCACCGATATGCCTTGCGGCTTGAGGCCGGGCACGGCGGCCGCGACCAGGTTCAGCACCGCCTGCACCGCCTGCGCATCGAGCCGCGCGGCGCCGTACATGGTCAGCACCACGCTGGCCTGCGCCGGCTGCGTGTCGCGGCTGAATGGCTGGCGACGCGGCAGCACCAGGTGCACGCGCACCTGGCGCACGCCCTGGATCATGCGGATGCTGCGCGCGATTTCGCCCTCCAGCGCGCGGGTCTCGTTGATCTCCTGCTGGAACTGCGTCGATGTCATGGCGTCGCCGCGGTCGAAGATCTCGTAGCCGATGGAGCCGCCCGACGGCAGCCCGTCCTTGGCCAGCAGTAGCCGGGCGCGCGCCACATCCTGCGCATCGACCAGCACGCGGTCGCCCTGGCCGGGTTCCTCGTGCGTAATGTGCGCGCGGTCCAGCGCATCGGCGATCTGCGACGCTTCCCGCATGTCCAGGTCGGCATAGAGCAGCGACATGCGCGACGGCGCGCCGCCGTGCAGCGCCAGCAGGCCGATCATGACCAGCATGCCGATGGCAACGGCGCCGAGCGCCAGCAGGCGCCCGGGGCCCAGAGCCTGCAAACCATCCAGGATCGGCTTCATGCCGCCCCCGTCCCGGTCAAAGCGCTGATGAAATACCGCTGCATGCGGGTAATGTTAGGGCGGACTTCCTTGCCGCGGCGTTAAGCGGCAGGGTGTGTGCGCCCGCCGATCGTGCGCCAATTCGTGACATTGCGCTGGACATTTGAAGCATGCATTCGCCGTTCGACCTGCTGGCCCTTCTGCTCGTGTTGTCGGCGGGTCTTGCCACGCTGAATTTCCATGTTCTCAAATGGCCGGTGACGGTGGGCCTGCTGGCCGGCGCCTGCGCCGGCACGGTGTGTCTGATTGCGCTCGATGCGGTGCTGCCGGGCCTGGGCAGCAAGGCGATGGTGCGCGGCATTGTCGCAAGCATCGATTTTCCGGCGACCCTGCTGCGTGGTTTTCTCGCCTTCCTGCTCTTTGCCGGGGCACTGGCGGTCAATTCTGCCGATCTGTTCGCCCGCAAATGGACGATCCTGGCACTGGCGACGCTGGGAACGCTGCTCTCTACGGGGCTCATCGGTGGCGCGCTGCTGCTGGTGTCGCGCCTGCTCGGCCTGGCGCTGCCGCTGTCCTGGTGCCTGGTGTTCGGCGCACTGATATCGCCGACCGATCCGGTCTCGGTGCTGGATGTGTTGCGCCGCGTCGGCATGCCGCCGACGCTGCAGGCAGTTGTGGCCGGGGAGAGCCTGTTCAACGACGGCGTCGGTGTAGTGCTGTTCACTCTCATGCTGGCGTATGCCGTGCCGGGCGAGGCGGCCGATACCGGCGTTGCGCATATGGTGATGCTATTTCTGGTGCAGGCGGCCGGTGGGGCGCTGGTGGGTCTGGGGCTGGCCTACCTCGCCGTGCGCGTCATGCGCGGCGTGGACGACACTTGCGTAGAATTGTTCATTTCGCTGGCGCTGGCTGCCGGCAGCTATAGTCTCGCCGGTGCAGCAGGCACGTCGGGCCCGATCGCCGTCGTGACGGCCGGCATCCTGATCGGCAATTTCGGCATGGATAGCGCCATGAGTGCGGCCAGCCGCGAGCATCTGACGGTGTTCTGGCGCCTGGTCGAAGAAATATTGAATGCGCTGTTGTTTCTACTGATCGGCCTGGAGATCGCCGCCATCGACCTCGATGGACGCAGCCTGCTGGCGGTGCTGGCGATGATTCCGATCGTGCTGGCGGCGCGCTGGCTGAGCGTGGCTGCGTCCGCGTGGCCGTTGAATATGCGTTTCCGCACCTGGGGTCCGCTGCTGATTCTCACCTGGGGTGGCCTGCGCGGCGGGCTTTCGGTTGCCATGGCGCTTTCCCTGCCGGAGGGGCCGGCCAAGGCACCGATCCTGACCATCGCCTACGGGATTGTGGTGTTCACCATCGTGGTGCAGGGGCTGACGTTGGGAGCTTTGGCGCGGCGGGTTTTGCGGTGATGCGCGCTTTGGCTGTGCCGGAGCCCGCGGCCTCGCCGGCCTGGCGGCGGCGGTCGGGGATTTCATCGCGTCGCTCGGGACAATGTCTCGCGCTGCATCAGCCAGATCACCGCGGCGATTGAAAAACTGGCGCTGGCGCTGAGCATGGCGGCGGCGAGGCCGAAGTCCGCGGCGATGCCGGCGGTGATGAGCGGGGCGAAGAAGCTGATGATGCGGCCCCAGTTGAAAATCGATGCGGCGGTGGAGCGCAGATGCGCGGGGTAGAGTTCGGCGAGCCAGGGGCCCCAGATCACGCTGGAGCAGAGCGTGCCGCCGTAGATGAAACCGATCGCGCGGAGCAGCGCCAGATTCGTGGGTGCGGCGAGAAAGAGGGCAATGGCGGCCGCGGCGATCAGGAAACCCAGGGCGTTGAAACGCCGGCCGAGCCGGTCGGCGGCAAAGCCCCAGAGAAAGCCGCCGACGATGTTGCCGGCGAATTGCCAGGCGACGAGGTCGCCGGCGGTCGCGGCGGTGAGGTGGCGCTCGCTGGTCAGGTAGGTGGTGAGCCAGCCACTGTAGGCCTGGTAGCCGAAGAAATTCAGGCCGGTCATCGCGGCCAGCAGCAATGTTTGGCGGCGGACGGAGGGATGAAATAATTCGCCGATGGGCAGCCTGGTACGCGCCGCGCGGCGTTCTTGCGGGTCGCGGTCGTCGGGGATGAGGGTAAGAACCAGGGGGGCGAGGATGAAGGGCGGCAGGCCGCCGATCCAGAGCAGGATGCGCCAATCGTGCGTGGCAGTCAGGCCGAGGGCCAGGCCGAGAACGACGATGGAGCCGCTGAACGACGCGTTCAGCGTGCCGGCCAGGCGGCCGCGCACCCGTGCATGAAACAGATTCACATAGATGCCGACAGCGACGGGGAACGACCCGCCCATGAAAAACCCCAGCGCGCAGCGTTGCGCCAGCAGTTCAGCGTAGGAGTTCACCCAGATGCCGGCCAGCAGCAGCGTGCCGTAACCAAGGATGATGGCAGCGAGAACATTGCGGCGGCCGAGACGGTCGGCGAGTTGGCCCATGATGATGGCGCCGGCCAGCGCGCCGGCACCCTGCGCCGAATAGGCAGATCCTGCCTGCAACAGGCTGAGATGCAGGGTTTCGCGCAGGAAGGGGCGCAGCACATCGACCGAGTTCCAGGCCCAGCCGTAGAGAAATTCGCTGACCAGGAGGAGGAGGAAGATCAGCAGGCGGCGCCAGACGGGGAGATCGAGGACGTGTTCGGCGGAAAACGCCATCTCTTACCGCCGTTTGTTGGAAAAGGAAGGAAGCAGTTCTTTTTTGAAAAAAAGAACCAAAAAACTTTTGTTCCTCTGGTGCCGCGCCAGACTGACCGGCGCGGCTCTAATTCGTAAAAGTTTTTTGCTTCTTTTTTTCAAAAAAGAAGTCCTTGCTTTCTTTAGAATTTCACCCCAGCCCTCACCCCATAAGAAGCCGGCGGCCCATAAGAAACCTGTATGCGCGCATCCCGCCCCACCACGCCGCTGAACAGCACCGGCACGTCGGTCACGTTCGTGCCGAACGCCTCGACATAATATTTGCCCGACAGCGATGTCCAGCGCAGGTTCATGTCGAACGTATTGAAGGATTTCTGCTCGTCCAGCGAGGTGTTGTAGTCGGTGGTATAATATTTGGTCGAGAACAGCCAGTCGATATAGGGTGCGATCTTGCCGTAGCCGCCGAGGTCGATGTCGTAGTAGGCGGCCAGCGTGGTTTTGAATTTCGGTGATTGCGGAATGGCCTTGCCGGCGAGGTTGACGGAGAGCGGGTCTTCGCCGTTGGACTGGCCGTAGAAATTATTGCTGCTGATGTATTTGGTGTAGGTCGCGTCGAGATAGGTGCCGGTCAGATCGATGTGGACGTTGGGCAGCGGCAGCGTGTGGGCGGCGAACTCGGCGCCCTTGCTGGTGGCGGCGCCGGCGCTGCCGAAATATGAAACCTGCGGCGTGTACACGTTGATCTGCAGATTGGTAAAGTCGTTGTAGAACAGGCTGAGGTCGGTTTGCACCAGGCCGTTGAGGAAGCGGTTTTTGGCACCGATTTCATAGGCGGTGACTTTTTGCGGCGCGTAGGAACTCGGGATGGATTTGTCGCCGCCGGTGTCATTCACGCCGCCGGATTCGAAGCCGGTGGAGACGGTGCCGTAATACATGCTGTTGTGGTCAGGCGTGATTTCGAGTCCGGCGCGCCAGGTCAGGCTGTGGAAAGTGGGGGCGCCGTTGGTCTGGCTGTAGGGCGGGCCATCGAAATTAAAGGTGGCGGGGGTGCCGTTCGCGTAGTCGGCGAAGGCGAAGCTCTTGGTTTCCGACGAGTAGCGCAGGCCGCCGATGACCCTCACCCATTTGGGAATGACGAAATACGATGCCTGTGCATAGCCGGCCCAGGCATTGGTGCGCAGCTTGGTGGTTTCCTTATAGCCGTCGATGTCGCCGCTGGCGGGCACGATATCCTGTTCGTAGGTTTCATTGATATCGTCGTGCAAATAGTAAGCACCGATGATCCATTGCAGGGGTGTGCTGGATTTGGACGTGAGTTGCACTTCCTGGCTGAAGGTGGTGTCGCGCGTATCGGGTTCCTGCACGCCGGTGCCGAAACCCGCCGCGGGATCCAGGAAGGTGACATCGCTCTGGTCGTTGTCGGCACTGCGGTGGGCGCGAAACGTGTCGAAGCCGGTAATCGAGCGCAGCGTGGCGGGGCCGACATCATAGCTGATGGTATCGGAGAAATATTTTTCCACAATATGTTCGAACGGCGTGTAGCTCCAGTTGTTCGTCCATGGGCCGCCGGTGACCGGCACGCCGATATCGACGCCGTGGACGAAATCGGTGCCGTCGTGCACGGAGGGGTTGACGGCGTAGGGAACACCATTGACCGACTGGTAGCCGGTGGCCGGGTTGATCAGCGTGCCGGCGATTTTGTAGCCGTAGGAGCCGGAGCCGTCATCCTCGCGGTTCCACAATCCGGCGTGGGCGACGATATCCAGATCTTCGGTCGGATCCCATTTGATGCTGACGCGCTCGGCATTTTCGTCATTATCGTCGGTGGCGACGCCGGGTGTTGTCGAATGCACGTAGGGGTCGTGGCTTTGCTGCACGGCGGCGACGCGGAGGTCGAAATTGCTGGTGACGGGGACGTTGACGTAGCCGTCGATCCTGGTTTGGTCGTAATTGCCGTACTCGGTGTTGATGGCGGCGGTGAATGCGTTTGTCGGCTTTGCCGTGGAGACAGCGATGTTGCCGCCAAAAGTGTTGCGGCCGTAGAGCGTGCCTTGCGGGCCACGCTGCACTTCGACCTGGTTGAGGTCGAACAGCGGAATGCTTTGTTGCTGGGTGCGGCTTTGATAAATTCCGTCGATATAGAAGCCGATCACCGGGTCGTTCTGGGCGCTGACCAGGCTGGTGCGCACGCCGCGGATGGCGGGGAAGGAATCTGAGCCCTGCTGGCCCCAGGTCAGGCCGGGGGTGACGAATTCAAGGCGGCTCGCATCCTCGATATGGGCGCGGGCGAGGTCGGCCGAGGAGATGGCGGTGACGGCGACCGGCACGTCCTGGAGGCGTTCGGAGCGGCGCTGGGCGGTGACCACCACTTCTTCCAGACCCGCTGGCGGTGCCGGGGTGGCGGTGGGTGCGGCTGCGGTCTGCGCCAGGGCCGCGCCGGCGGTGCTGAGACAGGCCAGGGCGGTGGCGGCGGCGAGCGCGCGGCGGCGCCCGTGGCGTGTCGGCGTGCCTGTGGGTAAGGCGGTGTTGATGGGCTTGGTCAAATCCTGAACTCCCTGGATGGCGGCGGCCGGTTCAGCGCCTTGATCTCAGGCAAAGGTTAAATGCATTCGAATGCAGAACGCAAGACATTAACGTTCAGAAATTTGTGTCAAAAATGTCGCGAATTGGGTTTTTGGCGGGGAAAACCGGGCGTTGAGATGAAAGGCTCAGCGCATTGGGATGCTGCGGCTCCGTGTTTGGCGCTTTTTGTTCTTTTTTGAAAAAAAGAACCAAAAAACTTTTGATTATTTCAGGCGAGCTGAGGCGCCTTCTATGAACTCGCCGGAGAACAGGCGGCGTTCGGCGGGCGTGCTGGGGTCGTCGATGCGCTCCATGAGCATGGCGACGGCCGCCTCCGTCATGCGGCGCACCGGCTGGCGGATGGAGGTGAGGCGGTAGCTGGCCCAGGTGGCTGGGCCGGATCCGTCGAAACCGACCACCGAGACATCGTGTGGCGTGCGCAGGCCGAAATCCTGGCGGCAGGCGTCCATGGCGCCGATGGCCATCAGGTCGCTGACGCAGACCAGCGCGTCGAACCTGGCGCCGCCCTGCATCAGCCGGTGTGCGCCGCGGGCGCCGCTCTCATAGCTGAAATCACCGCGCACCACCGGCACATCGGTGATGCGCGCCTCGGCGAGGCAGGCCAGCACGGCAGCGCGGCGGTCTTCGCCGACGGAGGAATCCTCCGGCCCGGCGATGACGCCGAATCTTCTGTGGCCGGCGGCGAGCAGGCGGCCGACCAACTCCTGCTCACCGGCCGCCGAGTCGCAGGATACCGAGGCGGCCTGGGCCGATGGCGCGGTTCTATTATAGAGCACCAGCGGCACGCGGTGGTCGGCAAACAGGCGCACCTGCTTGTCCGACAGGCGCGCGGCGCAGATGGCGCCATCCACGCTGTGGCGGAACACCTGGTCCAGCGCCTCGTCCACGCCGCTTTCGGCGTCGAGCGCGAAGAGCAGCACGCGCATGTCGCGGGCGGTGAGGCGGCTGGTGAGTTCGGCCAGCACTTCGGGATAATAGAGGTTGGTCAGGCTGGAGATCAGCACGGCGACCAGGTTGGTGCGTCGCGAGATCAGGCCTTGCGCGAGCGCATTCGGCCTGTAGCCCAGTTCGGCGGCGAATTTCAGCACCAGCTCGCGGGTCTTCGGCGATATGCTGGCGCCTGGCGCAAAGCAGCGCGAGACCGCGGACTGCGACACGCCGGCGGCGCGCGCGACATCATAGGATGTGGCGCGCCGCCCGGCCGCGCCCTCCTGCCGGTGCGGGTGTTCGCGTTTCGACATGATACTCTCATCCTATTGGGCGCGGCTGTGCTGGGCTGCAAGCAGCCCAGCCTACGTAATGACGTGACGGTTGTGGCGAAAATGGACATCAGCGTTGCATAAAAAACCGTTTGCGCCATGTCTGCATTCGGATGCAAAAGCCTTCGAACCACCAAGGCATGGAGAGATGATCATGGCGAGTGTTTCCCCGCGGGATTTTGACGGGCGTGTGACCAGCATCAAGGCGCCCGGCCGCGATCAGATTGCGGACTCGGGCGAAGTCGCGGGTCTCGTCGCCGAGGTGCTGCGCGAGGTGCGCAGCCGCGGCGATGCGGCCGTGCGCGAGTATGCAATCCGGTTCGACAAGAGCGATCTGGAGCGGTTCGAGGTGTCGCCGGCCGAGCGGCAGGCGGCGGTGGATGGCATGGAGAGTCAGACGCGGGCGGATACGGAATTCGCCATTGAGAATGTGCGGCGGTTTGCGCGCGCGCAGCTCGCCACCATCCTGCCGCTGGATTTGGAACCGCTGCCTGGCTTGCACCTCGGCCACCGCGTCATCCCGATTGAACGCGTCGGCGCCTATGTGCCTGGCGGGCGGTTTCCGCTGCTGTCGGCGCCGATCATGACCATTGTGCCGGGCAAGGTCGCGGGCTGCGATGAGGTGGTGGCGTGCCTGCCGCCGAATGCGCATCCGGCGATGATCGCCGGATGCCATCTTTCGGGCGCGGACCGGATTTTCCGCATCGGCGGCGCGCAGGCGATTGCGGCCATGGCGTTCGGCACGCAGAGCGTGCCGCAGGTGGATAAGATCATGGGGCCCGGCAATGCGTTCGTGAATGAGGCGAAGCGGCAGGTGTTCGGCCCCGTGGGTATCGACCAGTTGGCCGGTCCGTCGGAGATTTTCGTCGTTGCCGACGCCACCGGGAATCCCGAGCTGATCGCCACCGATTTGCTGGCGCAGGCCGAGCATGATGTGCGCACCCGCGTGGGGCTGATCACGACCGACCGGGCCTTGGCGGAGGCGACGCTGCGGGAGGTGGCGCGGCTGCTGCCTGCTCTTTCGACGGCCGGAGTGGCTGGCGCTGCGTGGGAGAATTACGGCGAGATCATCCTCTGCGCGGATGAGGCGGCGATGATTGCCTATTCGGATCATGTCGCGGCCGAGCATTTGCAGGTGCATACGGCGGACCCGATGGCGTTTTCAAGGAAGTTGCGGAATTACGGATCGCTGTTCATCGGCGAGAACGCCAGTGTTGTGTATTCGGACAAGACGGTTGGGACGAATCACACGCTGCCGACGATGGGCGCCGGCCGTTACACGGGTGGGCTGTGGGTGGGGTCGTATGTGAAGATCGCGACATACCAATGGCTGGAGCCGAGCGCGGTGGCGGCGGTGGCACCGCCGGCTGTGCGCCAGAGCGCCAGCGAGGGTTTGGAGGGGCACCGTAATGCGGCCGCGTTCCGGCTGGAGCATGCGTCCTCGATTCGGGGAATGTAGCGGCCTTAATAATCAAAAGTTTTTTGCTTCTTTTTTTCAAAAAAGAAGTGCTTTCTTCCGTCTTTTTGGCGTTAGCCGTCCGAGGTCAGCGTGGGCGGCAGAGCAGCCCACGCTATGCCCGCAGCTTTGATGGGCGCGCCGGGTTAGAGCGGCGCTGACGCGAAAATTGGCGCTGCGGGGTCTCCCGATCCGCGGACGATGAAAGCGGTCATTGCGGTGGAGGCGGTGTTGCGGAAGGCGCGGGCCAGGCCCACAGGCACGCTGAACGTGTCGCCGGCGCCCATGATGATGGCGCCGTCTGACCAGCTCACCTCCAGCGTGCCCTCCTGGATGAAAATCACCTCGGCCTCGGCGCGGGTGTGCAGCGGGATGTAGGCGCCGGTTTGTAACGTCAGGCGGCGCAGGCTGAAGCCGTGCGGCCACCAGCCGGTGATCGGGCCGGGGGCAAAGAAGTCGCGCGTCGGCCGCGGGGAGATGACACCGGCCTCGGACACGCCTGGGGCGGCGAGGGCCGAGGCGGGATTGCCGGTGATGGCGGATGCGGCGACGATGCACTCGGCCAGTTTTTCCGGCGGCGGGGTTTTGAGCGCGGCGACTTCGGCGTCGCCGAGAACCCCCTCAAGTTCGACGTCCGTGAGGTCCGGCTCGCCCCCTGTGTCAATCAGGCGGCCACCCTTGGCCAGTTTCAGGCCGAAGTCGGCCGCCGCCTCGAAGACCGCGGGTGCCCAGGTGACGCGGCCGGGATCGTCCTCGCCCAGCACAGTGAAGAGGAAGCCGGTGCCCTGATCGGTTTTCATGAAGCCGCGGAACATGCGCGTGGGCACGGAGACCACGTCGCCCGGATGGATGTCGAGCGTGCCGTCCTCGCGGTTGGGGCCGAACAGCAGGCGCCAGTGGCCGGAGTGCACCACGAAGACCTCCGCCGTTTCATGGCTGTGCTGGGAATTGATGCAGCCGAACGGCTGGCGGGCGGCGCCGATATTGAAACCGTGGGGCTCGGTGATGTGCACGTGCTGGTCCGGGCTCTCGGACACGCCTCGGCCGATGATGGTAAAATTCTCCTTCTCCGTGGAGCCGGGGGTTTTCGTGTCGATGAACGCGGTGCGGCAGGGGATGAGATCGGCATATCGCACGAGACGCGCTGCCATGGCGGCTTGGCTGGTGTCGGGCACAGAGTGACTCCATCAACGGCAGGTATTGCATTCGAATGCAATATGGGTAAAACATTTTTCGGCGCAACGCAAGGACGAGGGTTGGAGGTTGTGAAACGGGCCGATGATCAGCCTGGGCCGCTGCTGATGCTGCCGGGCACGCTGTGCGACGCGCGCGTGTTTGCGCCGCTCATCGCGCGCCTGCCTGGCTGTGACATCAGCGTGCTGCCGGTGACCGGTGCGGATACGGCCGAGGCGCTGGCGCATGACATATTGGCGGCGGCGCCGCCGCGGTTCGTGCTTGTCGGGTTCTCGCTCGGCGGCATCGTGGCTTTGCAGATTGCCGCCGCCGCGCCGGCGCGTGTGGCGGGCCTGGTGCTGATTGCCACCAACCCGCGGGCCGACCGTGCCGCGAACGCGCCGGTGCGGCGGGCCGATGTCGCGGACGCCAGGGCGCGCGGCCTGGCTGCTTTCGTGCGTGATCGCCTGTGGCCGCGCTATGTGGCCCGCCCGGACGCAGCATTGCAGCGCCTGATCCTGGATATGGCCGAGGCGGTCGGGATCGAAGCGTTCGCCGCCCAGACCGAGGTGGCCATCAGCCGCGCCGACAGCCTGCCGCGTCTGGCCGCCCTGACCATGCCGGTGCTTGCGCTGTGCGGCGAGGAGGATGTCATCTGTCCGCCTGACCTGCACCGCGAGATCGTCGAGGCCGCGCCGTGTGCCACGTTGCATATCGTGCCCGGTGCCGGCCATTTCGTTCCGCTTGAAGCGCCCGACGCCGTGGCCGCCGGGATTACTGCCTGGCTCCTCTCTTTTCACGCCCATCCCAACCAAGCTCAGGAGTTGACATGAACGACGCAGCTTTCGCCAAGACCCGTCCGCAGCCGGCCGAGAACCATGAAGTGCTGCAAGTAGAACGGCGCGATTTCGTTCAGTTGGTGCCGGAAGGCCGGCCGCGCGTTCAAAGCATGCGTGGGTTCGACGAGTGCTACACGGATATCGTCGATTACATCATCCGCTGCACGCACAAGATTTGGGATGAGCGTGACGTGGGGCTGATTTATACGCATTACACGCATAATTGCGTGGCGTATTCCTCGCTCGGCACAGTGTATAATCGCGAGGATGTGGTGCGCGAGACGATCCAGCGCATCGTGGAACTGCCGGACCGGCGCGGCATGGCAACGCAGGTGATCTGGCGCGGCAATGATGTGGATGGTTTCTACACGTCGCACCTGGTGACCGGCACCGGGCGCCATACCGAATATGGCATGTATGGCAAGCCGACAGGGCGCACCTTTGCGGCACGCACCATTGCCGATTGCATGATTTTGGAAAACAAGATTTTCCGCGAATGGCTGGTGCGCGACAATATGGCGCTGATCGTGCAACTGGGCCTTGATCCGCATGCGTTCGCGCTGGATATGGCGCGCAAGCAGTTCGAAAAAGGCCAGACCATGGTGGAGATCGGCGAAAACCGCCGGTTGCTTGGCCAGTATCCGCCGGAGTCGAAGGCTGACGTTTCAATTGCTCATACGGAGAGCGAGGTGCAACTCCTGGAATGGCTGCACCATATTTATAACAAGCGCATGTTCGGCAAGATTCACGATATTTATGCGCCGAACGTGCAGTGGCATGGCCCGATGATGCGCGAGCTGTTCGGCATTGCCGCGGTGCTGCAACAGACGATGCGCCTGGTGGCGATGATCCCCGACGGCGCTTTTGTGCCGCAGCATATATGCTCCAACCCTTGCGAAGAGGGTGGGGAGAAGATTGCGCTGCGCTGGATCATGGACGGGCACCATCTGGGTTATGGCAGTCTGGGTGCGCCTACAGGCCACCGGCTGTTTGTGATGGGCATGAGCCATTTTCATCTGATTGGGGGGAAGATCGTGGATGAGTGGGTGGTTTATGATGATTTGGCGATGCTGGTTCAGATTAAGCTTGGGGAGCTAGGTTTAGGGAAGTAAGGACTTCTTTTTTTGAAAAAAAAGAAGCAAAAAAACTTTTGGACATTGGCTGCGGCCTCTCTGGAAAGTCTCGGCTCAAGATTCAAAAGTTTTTTGCTTCTTTTTTTCAAAAAAGAAGTCCTTTCTTCCTACCTTCTCTGCGCCAGCACATGCGTCGCCTGTTTCAAATGCGGAATATCCAGCATCTTCCCATCCAGCCCCACCACCGCGGCCCCACCCGCCGCCTCGAACGCCGCCACCACCCGCTGTGCATGAGCGATTTCCGCGTCCGACGGGCTAAAACTCTGGTTAATCGCCTCGACCTGCGCCGGATGAATCGCCAGGCGCCCGGAGAATCCCTCGGCGCGGGCGGCGCGGCAGGCGCGGCGCAGGCCCTCTTCGTCGCGAAAATCGACGTAGAGCGTCTCGATGGCCTGAACCCCGGCCGCGTGGGCGGCCAGAAGGCTGAGGGAGCGCGCCACGCGGTAGGTGAATGCCCAGCCGCCGCTCTCATCGACGTTGGTGGAGGCGCCGATGGCCGCACTTAGATCCTCCGCACCCCAGGTGAGGCCGCGCAGGCGCGTGAGGCCGGTGCTGGCGTATCCGGCAAGATGCAAGGCAGCCGCAGCGGTTTCGGTGGCGACCGGCAATATGCCGATGCTGCCGCGCGTGATGCCGGCCTGAACTTCCAGCGCGTCCAGGTAGTGCGAGAGTTTCAGGACGTCTCCGGTGCTCGAGGATTTCGGCAGCATAATGCCATCGGGTGCACCGGCGGTGATGGCTGCAAGATCGAGCAGCGCCATCGGGTCGTGCAGCGGATTGATGCGCACCCAGAGTTCGCTGTTTCGCGCGTCGCGTGGGCGCTCGGCGAGACATGCGGCAATCCGGTCGCGTGCTGCGGCCTTGCTGGAAGGTGCGACGGAATCCTCGAGATCGAGCACGATGGCGTCGGCGCCGGTGGTATCGGCCTTGGCGAGTTTCCTGGGGCTGTCGCCTGGGATGAATAGCAGGGAGCGCAGCGGGGGCATGATCGCCTTACGCTGCCGCGACCATGGCTGTACCACGGCCGAGCACAAGATCGCCATGGATGACGCGAGCACGCAAGCGCGCGCCGGTGGATGTTGTGAACATTTCGACACGCAAGGTCTCGCCGGGAAAGACCGGTTTGCTGAATCTCACCGACAGCGCCTTGAAGCGGTTGGCATCGCCTTCGCACAGGCTGCCGATCAAGGTGCGTGCCGCCAGGCCCAGGGTGCAGAGCCCTTGCAGGAGCGGTTTTGCATAATTTTGTATCATAGGCATATCTGCTAAAATAATCGGCGTCTTTGTCAAGCCGCCCCGGGGCTATTGCCTGTCGCTCTGACGGTCGATTGAGAGCAGCAGCCCTGCTATGCGGTATGATGTCTGCGGCGCCGATCAAGAAGCTGAGGCATTTGTCTCGGCAGAAGTATCGTGGTTTCGCATCAGCCACATGTACAAAAATACCGTCACGATCAGCCCGACCAACCAGCCGATATCGACCCCGCCGAGAGCCCGTGCCGCCGGGCCGGTGAACAGGCCGGGCATGACGCAGAATGGGACGCTGGCGGCAAAACCTGCCGCGTAGGCGACCAGGCCCTTACTGTTCCAGGCGCCATAAATTCCATCGAGCTTGAACAGGTCGGCAATTGCGTAACGGCCGTTTCGGACAAGGAAATAGTCGGTCAGGTTCACGGCCGTCCATGGCACGAGAAGATAAAGCATGACAACGAAATAATTATTCAATGTCACGATTACGTCGCCGCCGAAACCTGCTGCCGCGGCCATGGAGATACAGATCACTGCTGCGATCGTCACTGCGCGCGATGCGCGGGAGGGCCGTATAGGGTGCAGGGCATCGATGGCGGTGAGCACGGTGAGCATGGCGCTGTAGCTGTTCATGCCGATGACTGCGATGAGGGCGGTCATGCTGACGACGGCCAGCATGGTGCCGAGCGGGCCGAGCATGTTGTTGCCGGCACGGACCAGATCGGCGAGTGCGTCGGTGGCGCCGAAATCTATGGCAAGCCATGCGCCGAGCCCGATCAGCCAGATCGCGGACAGTGAGGAGCTGAGAAAAACCGTGGTAATGATGCGCGCACGGCCGGTGTTTATCGGAAGATAGCGCGTATAGTCCGAGACGAAGACGGCATAGGTGATGTTGTAGCTGGCGCCGGCGGCAAGCTGGGTAACAAAGCCGACGGCGTTGAAGCCGCCGGCGGCATGGGCCGGCGGTATCACGGCGCCCGACGCGATGCCAAGAGTCAGGATCGCGAACAGCGGCACACTGGCCCAGAACATGAGGCTGAAAACCTTATGCATCCAGTCATGCCCCCAGATTGCCAGCGCGCCTCCGCCAACGGAGGCTACGAGTGCCGTAAAACTCTGATTCCAGCCGGCGATGGCAAACAGGCCTTGTGCGATCAGGATTGTGTTGACGATATTGAAGCCGACGAAGGTAAAGAAGCTGGCGCCTAGGGGCACGACCACACCGCGGTAGCCGAATTGGGCGCGGCTTTGGATCATTTGCGGCAGGCCGAGTTCCGCGCCCTGGCTGGCATGAAACGCCTGGAACAAGGTTCCGACAAGAATGCCGATCGCCTCTGCGAGCACCGTCCACCACAACGAAAGCCCAAGACTGGGGCCGATGAATCCGATAGGTATCGTAGCGAAATTGAAGTTACCCAGGAACCAGAAGCGCGCCTGGCCTGCCAGTGTGCCATGGCGCTCATGAGCCGGCACGACATCGATGGAGCGAACCTCGATGGCGGTGAAATAATCTTTCTTGGAAAAAAGAACCAGAAAGCTTTTGAAAATTCGTATTTGGCTCAACCTGGGAAATCCGTGACTTGGCCCTAAAAGAAGTGCCGGGTGATTCTCATGCCGGCGGTCAGCGGCCGTAAGGTGTAGGCTTCGGTCACGGAATTGATGATGGGCTGCTGCAGGATGATTTTGCTGTCGGTAAGGTTGTTGGCATAGAGTTCGGCTTTCCAGGGGCCGGCCTCGAACCCGACACTGACGTTGAGAACGCCATAGGCTGGATCGCGGTAGTTCGAGACATAGGTCTGAAAGCTTCCGTTCGAGGGGCCGACCCAATCATAGTCCAGCTTCACGAAACCCTCTTTGCTGTCCGAAATGGGGAAATAGTAATCCGCCAGCGCGCTGGCACTCCAGGACGGGGTGAACAGGACGTTCTCGCCAACCTGGGCCGTGGAGGTGTTGGTGGTGCTGGTAATGGTGGCGTGCTCGGCGCCGGCATTGATGCCGATGGCAAGACCGCTGACTGAAGGCGGCTTGTACCGCATCTCGACCTCGCCGCCATAAGCCACCGCGTCGCCCACGTTGGCGTTGAAGGCGCCGCCGCAGATGGGAATGGTAATGGTCTGCTGGATGCGCGACCAGTCGATGTAGTAGCCGGCGGCGTTAAACGACAATGTCTTGCCCAGCAGCAGGGATTTCGTGCCGAGCTCGTAGCTCCAGAGGTGATCGGGGCCGTAGGTTGTCGGTGCGCCGTTGTCGCCGAGTTCGGCCAGGCCCTGCACACAGGACACGTTCGTGTTCGGCGTGGTGGCGCCGCCGAGGCGGAAGCCGCGCGCGGCGACGGCATAGATGTTTGCGTCTTCCGACACATCGTAGGTGAGGGTGAATTTCGGCGTCGAAGCCTGGAAATGCGCCGCCTGCATGTAGGGCGTACCGTTGGTGCCGCCGCCGCCGATATCGAAGAAGCCGGCACCTACCTCGCTGAACGTCTCATGCGCCCATACGTAACGCTCGCCTGCGCTCAGGTGCAGCGTCGGCAGCACGTCATAGTCGATCTGGCCGAAGCCCGCGATCTGCTGGACGAAATTATGGTCGTAGATGTGCCAGACCACATCGTTGTTCCACAGGCCAGGATTGCCCGGCTCACCCAGAATCGAATCGTTGATGTTAAATCCATAAATATTCTGGAAGTCAGCGCTGAAGCCGGGCGCGGTTTCGTAGTCGTTATGCGTCCATTGCTGGTTGGAATAGAACGCGCCTGCCACCCAGCGTAGCTGGCCGGGCTTGGAGGAGATACGTATTTCCTGGGTGAGTGTGTGGAACCGGTCGTTGAACAACACGGGAGACGCTACGTTGGCGAGAATGGAATTAGCCTGGCCGTAATGGCTCGCATAGGCCGGGTCGGTATCGGTATCCAGATAGAATTGTGCGATGGCGGCGCTGTTGAACGCCGTACCGTCGGCCTGGCGGTCGGTATCCCGTGTATAATAGGCCGAAACGCTGGTGATATCGCCGAAATCGAAACTCTTCTTCATCGTCAGGCTCGGGATATACATCGTGTCGTCGATCCACTCGCGCACGTATTTATCCTGCTTATAGGTACCGAGCGACTCGATGTAGGTCGGCGCGTCGCCGTCGTGCTCGTTCTGGAAAAAGAAGGCGGGGGTGATGACAAGGTCCGGATCCGGCTGGATTTTCAGCGTGGCGCGAAATACGCCGCCGTGCTCGTAATTCGTGCCGTCTTTTTCGGGTTGCAGCGTGACCGGGGCAAACGTATCGATATAGCCGCTGGTATAGTTGAAGTCGCCCACCAGGCGCAGCGCGACCTTGCCTGGGATCAGCGGCATGTTGACGGCCATCTGCTCTTCGGTGTTCGGGCCGCCATGTACGGTGCCGCTCGCATCAGCCCTGATATAGCCACTGTATTTGTCGAGATCCGGCTGCGTGGTGATGAAGCGTATGGTGCCGCCTTCCGAGCTGGCGCCATAGAGCGTGCCTTGCGGGCCACGCAGCACCTCCACCCGGTCGATGTCGAACAGCCGCGGCTGCGCCTGGCCGACAAATCCCTGCACGGTGATGATCGGCACTTCGTCGAGATACACGCCGACCGTGGGGTTGCCCACAGTGGAGCTGACGCCGCGGATGGAGATATTGTCCTGCCCTGGGCCATTATTGGCAGCGAACGACACTCCCGGCAAGGTGCGTGTAATATCCTCGTAACTTGTGATATGATGGTCGATCAGCTCGGCGCCGCTGATGACACCGATGCTGCCCGGGATCTTGCGGGCATTTTCGCGCCGTTTCTGCGCGGTGACAACGATTTCCTCCAGCTGATTGCTGGAGGTGCGCGGATTCACCGTTGGCTGCGCGGCGCCCGCCGCCTGCGCCCAGGCTTGGGATGCAGGCGACAGGACTGTCGTGAGCAATGCCAGGCGTAAACCGGCTCTGAAATGCCGCATTCCATCCCCCTTCCGGCGCACGCGCCAATCCCTGGCATCTAGAACAAGGTTCCCGTTTCAGTTCAATACAAAATGTTCGAAAGTGCGGGAGAGCACCGCCCGTTGCGTAGTCAAATCGCCCAAAGTTTAAGCAAATAAGTCTCAAACCTAGGGGGCTTGAGGTCTATCCCGCCTATTCGGCAGCCAAAGTTTTTTCCGCCACCTTCGATGTGGACCCGATAGCAAACGTGGCTTTCGATCCGCGTTGGGCGCGCACACACGGCAGCCAGTCACTCTCAATGCGGATTTGTCTCATATCCAAAGCTTTTTGGCTTCTTTTTTCAAAAAAGAAGTGCTTCTTTTCTTGTTCTGTGTTCAAAAAATAACCAAAAAACGTTCAGACGAGTTGACTTAGGCTTTGCTCATGGAATTTTCGCTTGCATGTCCGTCGTCAACATGAAATCGGCGATGCCGCCTGGCGTTGTGGCGAAAATAACGTCACGGTGGCGCGTGATATGCGCGAGTGCCTGCGCAATTCGCCGACGGCGGAACGGCTGGCCGGAGATGAAACTGTGCAGGATTACGTTCATCACCACCGGCTGATGCGCACTATCGGCCAGAAGCTGGTCGAATTGATCGACGATCATGTCGGCGAAATCGGACGCATTGGCCAGGCGTCCAACCATCGTTGAACTGTCGTTGATTTCCTGGCTGTAGGGAATGCTCAGCATCCGCCCGGTGCGTGTGGTCAGCCACGCGGGCTGATCGTCCATGCACCAATCCAGAAGATAGCTATAGCCGGCCGCCTGCAGCGCCTCCGGCGTGGTCGGCGTTTCGGCAATCCAGGGGCTCGCCCAACCTTTCGGCGCGCAGCCTTCGTGCTGTACTATATCGGCCGTGACACGGGCGATGTAGGCGGCTTCTTCGGCCTCGCTCATCCCTGCCATCGTGTCGGAATTCGAGTATCCGTGCGCGACGATTTCGCAACCCTGCGCGGGAAAGGCGGCGCACAGGGCAGGACATTCGTCGTAGAGCGCGGTGTTGAGCAGGATGGTGAGAGGCAAATTCACTTCGCGCATCAGCTCCAACAGGCGCCAGGCGCCGACGCGGTTGCCGTAATCGCGCCAGGATGCGTTGAGCACGTCGTGCGAAACCGCGCCGCCGGGCACCAGATTCTCGGTCATGCCTTCGCCGAAGCTGTACGCCTCCACGCCCAGTGCCACATACAGGGCAAGGCGCGCGCCGTTCGGCCAACTGTAATCCGGGCGTTGCGTAATTGGACTTTCGCTGTAGCGGCCATGGGATTTCAGCATGAGGCAGTCCAGTCCCGGTGCGGCACCGCGCGCAGCATGCCGAGGTTGGCGGCGGCGGCGCGCAGATACATGTCGCGGTAATAGGGCAGATAGGCGGCGGCAGCCTGCTCGGTCTGTCCGGCGCCGGCGAGTTCGGCGGCCAGCGCGCGGGCTTCGGCGCGCAGGGCGGGCTCGTCGATGGTGAGAAGTTTGCCATCGCGCGCAACAATGGCGCCGGCCACCATGGTGAGGCGGACGGAGAATCCGTTTTCGCAATAGACGAGTTGGCGGTCGAGATCGTTCAGCGGCGTAAAGGCGAGCGTATCGAGATCGAGCATGATCAGATCGGCCTGCATCCCTGGTGCGATGGCGCCGATCCGCGCTCTCTGGCGCATGGCGTGGGCGCCGCCCGTGATCAGGCAGTCGAGCACTTCGGCGGCGGTGGGCCAGCGCGCATAGTCGGGGTCGGTGATGTTGTGGATCAGGCCTGCCATTTTGGCAACGCCCCACATGTTGACGCTGTCGTCGGCAATCGCCTCGTCGGTGCCGAGTGCGATGGTGATGCCGCGCTCGCGCAGACGCCGAAATGGCATCACGCCGCTGCCCAGGCGCAAATTGCTAATGGGATTGTGCGCAACACAGGCGCCGGCCCGCGCTATAAAATCGTAATCGGCATCGTCCATCCAGATGGCGTGGATGATGTTGCAGCGGTCCGACAAGGCGCCGCGGGCAGAAAAATCCTGCACCAGGGAACGTCCGCGCAACTGGCCGAGCACGCGCTGGGTGCGCGTTTCCAATATATGCACGTAGAATGGCAAATCGTGCGTCTTCGAAAGATCATCGAGCGCGCCGAGATACTCGTCGGACACACGTTGCGGTGCGGAGCAGGATGCGGCCGCCATCAGCCGGCCGCCGCATGTTCCGTGCCAATTTCCGATGAGATGAGCATAGCAGGCGAGCAGCTCTGCGGTGCCGGCCGGCGGCGGGGCTGCGAGGGTGTTTCGCAAATCTTCCGGCAGTGTGTCCTCAAGGTAGGGGAGTTTGCCGATATCGGGCAGATTGGATTGATCCAGCGCCACGCGCGCGCGCAGGCCGCAGTCTGCGTACGCCTGCATCACCGCGTCGATAATCTCCGGAGTTGGCTCGGGCACGAAGAACGCATCGTCCTGCACGCTCGTTGTGCCGACCTTGAGCATTTCGGCTGCCGCCAGCAGCGTGCGCACATAGGCGAAGCGCGGCGAGGGTTTCAGCCCGGGCAGATTGGGGCTTTCGTAGAGCATGAAAATTTCGAGCGGCAGGCTGGGCAGCGAGCCTTTCAGATGGTTGACGGGTGAGTGGAAATGCGCATTGATCAGGCCTGGCATGACGAGATGATTTTTCGCCTCGATCACCTGCGTCTGCGCGTCGTGCGGTAGCGATCCCGCGGCGGCCACCGTGTCGATGATGTCGCCGGCAACCAATATGTCCGCGTGCTCGGTGAGCGGGCGGCCGGGGGCGAAGGAGCGCAGTAGCGCGTTGCGAAACAAGGTTTTCATCGCACACACGCCGTGGGCGGCGTTGCGTAAGTGAGGGCTTTGGACGTACGCAGCCCGTTGCGTACCAGAGCTTCGGCCATGGTCACGGCAATGCAGACGCCATCCAGCACCGGAATGCTGAGTGCGGCCTGCATGGGGGCGACGAGATCGGAGAGACCCGCACAGCCTAGAATGATCGCCTCGGCGCGGTCACCGTGCATGGCGGCTTGCGATTCCACCAGCATGGCGCTCAAAAGTCCGTCATCCAGCCCGACACAATCCTGCACATCCGCGTCAATCGCACGGATATGGCAGCGGTGCGCCAGGCCGACATGGCGCAGCACCCGCTCCGATTGCGCAATCGTCCGCGGCGGCAGGGTGATGATGGAAAACCGCGACGCCAGCATGGCAGCGGCAAACAGGGCGGCTTCGGTCATGCCGACGACGGGGCCTGCCGCAACTTCACGTGCGGCGTCGATGCCGGTATCGCCAAAACACGCGATCACGTAGGCGTCAGTGCCAAGCTGCTCTTCCTCCCTGATCAAGGCAAGGAGATGGGGAACGGAAGCGGCTTCGTCGGCATGACATTCGAGGGAGGCCGGGCCACACGCCGGGGAGCGGGCGATCACCTCGGTCCCCGCGGACACGACATGGCGCGCGGCGGCGGCAAGGCGCGTGGTGAAAGCGGTGGTGGTGTTGGGATTGAGAATGGCGATGCGTGTCATCCCGGCTCCTCGTGCAGCCAGCAGGCGGCCTGGCGTCCGGCGGCAATCGTGCGCAACGCCGGCATCGCCTTTGTACAGATCAGTCGCGCATGCGCACAGCGCAGGCTGAACGGACATGCATCTGGCGCGGGTTGACCTTCAACGAGGGCCGCGGTGTTTTCGGCCAGCCTTGCGCGGGCAAGCGGCGGGTCGGCGACCGGCACCGCATCGCACAGGGCTTGCGTGTAAGGGTGGGCGGGCCTGGCAAAAACCTCGGCGGGCGGGCCCTGTTCCACGATGCGGCCGCCCAGCATGACGCTGACCCGGCCGGCCAGATGCCGCACCACAGGCAAATCGTGGCTGATGAACACGTAGGTCAGCGCGCGCTCCTGCTGCATGCCCGCGAGCAAATCCAGAATCTGGCCTTGCAGCGTCACATCGAGTGCCGACAGCGGCTCGTCGGCCACCACCAGCTCGGGGCCGGCGATCATGGCGCGCGCAATGGCGATGCGCTGACGCTGGCCGCCGGAAAATTCGTGCGGGTAGCGGGCTGCATGATCCGAGGAGAGGCCGACGCGGTCGAGCATGTCCGCCACCAGCGGCCGCGCGCTGCGCCAGGTCGCGAGCCGGTGCACAATCAGCGGCTCGGCCAGCGTCTCGCCGATACGCATGCGCGGATTGAGCGAGGCCTGCGGATCCTGGAACATCATCTGCATCAGCCGCCTCTGGCTGCGGCGGGTGGCGGCGTTCAGCGTAGCAAGATCCTCGCCCTTGAACATGACGCGGCCGGCGGCAACAGGCTGCAATCCCACAATAGCCCGGCCGAGCGTACTTTTGCCGCAGCCGGATTCGCCGATCACCGCCACGGTCTCGCCCGCGTTCACGGCATAATCGACACAAGATAACGCCGTTCTCTTACCGTACCGAACGGAAACATCGTGCAGGGCCGAGAGACTCATGGCGCGGTCATGCCGGGACGCGCGGTCAGCAGCGCGCGCGTGTAGGGATGGCGCGGTGCGCGGTAGAGATCATCCACCGCCGCATCCTCGACGATCCTGCCGGATTTCATGACCAGCACACGATCGACGATGCCTGCCATCAAAGCGAGGTCGTGCGTCACCCAGATCAGCCCCATGCCGCGTTCGCGCCGCAAGCTTGTGATCACACGCACGATCTCGGCCTGCACGGTGGGATCGAGTGCCGTTGTCGGTTCGTCGGCGATCAGCAGTGCAGGGTCACCGGCCAGCGCCTGCGCGATCATCACGCGCTGGCGCATGCCGCCCGAAAATTCGTGCGGATATTGCCGCGCCCGCAACTCCGGCTCGGCAATGCCGACCTGCGCCAGCAGACGCAGGGCTTGCACATGAGCAGCCCGCTTAGCAAAACCGCGATGACGTATGAGAACTTCGGCGACTTGATTGCCGATGCGCATCAGCGGATTGAGCGCGGTCAGCGGGTCCTGGAAAATCATCGCCATCCCGCCGCCGCGCAGATCGCGCAATGCGCTGTCTGACAGCGCGCCAATATCCTGGCCGCGGAAACTGAGCGCGCGCGCCGTGATGGTGGTGCCGGCCGGATGCAGGCGCAGCGCGGCCAGGATGGTGGCGGATTTGCCTGACCCACTCTCGCCGACAATGCCGACCGCCTCGCCCTCGTGCAGCGCAAAAGATATGTCGTCCACGGCGCGCGTATCGCCGAAGTCTATGGTCAGGCCCTGGATGTTCAGCAGCGGCGCGGTCATCGGGCGCGCGGGTCCAGGCGCGCGCCCAGCCAGTCGCCCAGCAGATTGACGCCGAGCACCGTCATGGCGATGGCGATGCCGGGAAAAATCGCCATCCACCACGCGCTCTGCACATAGTTGCGGCCGAGATTCAGCATCGCCCCCCAGGAGGGGATGGTGGGATCGACCCCGACGCCCAGAAAACTCAGCGCCGCCTCGGTCAGAATAGCCTGCGCCGCCGAAAAACTGCCCACGACAACGATGCTCGGCAGCACGGACGGCAGCAGATAGCGCCGCAATAATCTGGCCGGGCCGACGCCGACCGATTGCGCCGCGAGGATAAAATCCTGCGAGCGCAGGCTGAGCGCCTGGCCGCGCACCACGCGCGCGTAATTCACCCAGGTCGCCAGTGCCAGCACGCACACGACCGGCAGAAACCCGCCCCCGAAGGCGGCGAGCAGAAAGATGGCGAAGAGCGTGAAAGGAAAGGCGAGCTGCACCTCGATCAGCCACGAAATCACCGTATCGACGGCGCCGCCAAAATACCCCGCACACAGCCCGAGCGCACTGCCGATGACCGCACCGAGAAAAGCCGCGGCAAGCCCGACACTGAGCGAAATGCGTGCGCCCCACACGATGCGTGAGAACAGGTCGCGGCCCACATTGTCGGTGCCGAGCAGATGACGGGAGGAGCCGGCAGCTTCCCAGGCTGGTGGCATAAGGCGCTGACGCAGCTCGATCGTCGTAGGTTTGTAGGGGGCGATCACCGGCGCGGCGATAGCGCAGAGTGCGACGAGTGCGAACAGCACTGCGCCTAAGGCCCCCGGAACAAAACTGCTTGCTTCTGTCTTGTTCTTTTTTGAAAAAAAGAACCAAAAAACTTTTGTATGACCGGGCTTCGGTTTCATCGCCGCCGCATCCGAGGGTCGATCCGCGTGCACAGCGTATCTACGGCAAGGTTGATCAGCACGAAACCTAGACCAGCCATAAATACCGTCCCCTGCAAGAGCGGAAAATCGCGCTCTCCCAGCGCTGTCACCGCAAGCCGGCCAATCCCAGGCCAGGCGAACACCACCTCGACCACCACAGCCGAGGATATCAGATCGCCAAGCTCAAGCCCCGCCATAGTCACAACGGGAACCAGAACATTACGCAAAGCATGCACCCAGACGATGCGCGCCTCGCTCAAACCCTTGGCGCGCGCGGTGCGGATATAGTCGGCGCGCAGCGCCTGCGTCATGCCGGACATCACCAGCCTGCCAAGCCGCGCAATGCTCTGCAACGACAAAGTGATGGAAGGCAGAATCAGCGCCGTGCCGCCAAAACCATCCACCGGCAGCAGCCGCAACTCCACGGCAAACACCAGCACCAGCATCAGCCCAAGCCAGAAGGAAGGGATGGCCAGCCCAACCATGGAAAACACTTGCAACGCCGCGGCAGCGGCCCCGCCGCGCGCAGCGGCAAGCACGCCGAGCGGAATGCCGATGAGCAGCGCGATCGCAAAAGCTGTCCCTGCCAACAGCAATGTTGCCGGCAGGCGCGCCATGACCAGCGAGAAAACACTCTGCCGGTAGATGAAGGATTGCCCGAAATCGCCCTGCACCGCATGGCCGAGGAAGGTCAGGTATTGGCGCAAGAGCGGCCGGTCCAGGCCGAGATGCGAGCGCATCTGCGCGCGCGCCGCCTGGCTGGCGCTGGGCGAGACCAGCAACGCCACGGGGTCGCCGGTGGCATGCCCGACCGCGAACGTGGCCAGGCTGACACCGAGCAGAACCGCAAGTGCACGCAAACACCGGCGCATTACGAGGTGGCCAGTTTGGCTTGATAGAGCTCGACATATTCGTCCGCCCGCGGCCTGTACAGCAGGCGTTTCGAAATTCCATTGATCTCCGGCAGGTGCCACAGGTAAAGCCACGGGCAATCCTCCCACACCAGCCGTTCGGCGTCGCGCAGCAGCGTACTGCGCGCCGTCTCGTCCGGCGTGACGGCAGCTTTCTTTACCAGCCGGTCGAATGCCGGGTTGCTGTAGGCGCCGGCGTTGTCCACCGCATCACTGGTGAAAATGACCAGTTCCACCAGCGGCTCGATCAGCGCGCCAAACCCATAGAAATAGAGACCTGGAAAGGCACGCGCACGCAGCGTCTCGGCAAAATGGCCGCTCTCATAGGCAACGACATTCGCCAGCAGGCCGACGGCGCCGAGATAGGCCGCCACCACCTCGCAGCTTTCCAGCGCGTCGGCATATTTCGAATCGAACGCGATCTCCACCGCAAACCCCTCATGCCCGGCCTTGCGCAGCAGCGCGGAAGCAAGCGCGGGATCATAGGCAAAGCGGCGTAGCGACGGATCGTTGTTCGGCGGATTGACCACCGAGGTCAGCGGCGTCGCCATGCCTCGCTGCAGCGTTTCGATCATGGTTGCGACATCGACGGCGTGGTTGATCGCCTGCCGCACGCCTCGGTCGCGCAGGGGCGTGATGCCGGCTTGCGAAAATCCCATGTGCATCTTGCGCAACCCCGGCACCTGAATCGCGTGCGACAGGGCGGAGGCGGCGCTGGATTCACTGTCGGGATCGAGCCCCGGTACGAAATCGACGCTGCCCGCCCGCAGTTCGTTGAGCCGCGACGATTGTTCCGGCACAGCCCGAAAAACCACGTCGCGGATCGGCGGCGGACCCGCCCAATGCGCATCGTAGGCGGCCAGCGTCACATGGTCGCCTTGCACCCATTCCACGAAACGGTATGGGCCGGAGCCGATCGGATGGGCGCCGACCAACGTCGGCGAGGTCTCGGCGAGGTAGCGCGGGGGGGCGATGAACGCTTCTTCCAGCCAGTACAGCATCGTCACCGCCGGCCCATCGGTGGTGAATTCGACCGTCAGCGGATCGATCGCTGTCACCTGACGCAAATTCGTCTGTTGCCAAAGCTGGCTTTCGCCGTTGAAGGGCGAGACGTTCATCCGGTTGATGCTGACGACGACCGCTGGCGCATCGAACAGCTCGCCGTTCTGAAAACGCACGCCCGGCCGCAGATGAAACCGCCATGTGTCGGCGGTCGGCTGCTCCCAGCCGAGCGCCAGGCGCGGCTCATGCGTGCCATCCGGCCGCCGCCGCACCAGGCTGTCGAAGACCGACCAGATGATGCTGCCGATGGGGTGATTGTTGCGTATCAAATGCGGATCGAGCGTCGTCACATCCTCGTCGGACGCAACCACCACCGGCCGTGTGGGCGCTGCCGCCGGCAGAACAGCCAGCGCCGCGGCGCCGGCGCCGAATTCACGGCGCGACAGCAGGATTGGCAGCCTGCTCAAGACAGTAGGGCGGATTTTTTATCCGCCCCTCGTGCGCACACCGCCAGGAGGGGCGGATAAAAAATCCGCCGTACGACAGTCTCCATCACGCGGTAATCACGTGGAGCCCGGCGGCTTCCAGCGGCCGCAGGCTCGCTGGGCTCGCGCCGCTGTCGGTCACGAGGAGCTCGGCCTCGGCGACGTCCATGATTTTCGCGGTGGCGACATGGCCGATCTTGCCGTGGTCGGCCAGGAACACGATGCGCGACGCGGCGGCGGCGATGGCGTGCTTCAGCTCCGCCTCTTCCCAGCTTTGGGTCGTAAAGCCCTTGCGGGCGTCCACGCCGGAACAGGCGATGAAGGCGACGTCGGCATTGAGCTGGCGCAGCAGCGCGGTGGCGAAGGGCGGGATCAGGCAGCGCTGCGGCTTGGCGACAGTCCCCCCCGTGATCACCACTTTTACCCCCATATGCGCCTCCAGCACCTGCGCCACATCGAGTGCGGGGGTGATCACGGCCACGTCGGCCAGCGGCTGCGGCAGGGCGCGGGCGAGTGCGAGCGTGGTGCTGCCGGCATCGATGATGATCGTCTCGCCGTCGCGCACAAGGCTCGCCGCAAGCTCGCCGATGCGCTGCTTTTCCGCTTCGAATTCGGAGTTGAGCGGGTGCAGGGAGCGGGCAAACCGCGCCGGCCGCACCGCGATCGCCCCACCCCGCAGGCGCCGTAGCACCTGCTGACGCTCCAGCGCATCGAGGTCGTTGCGGATGGTAACCACCGAGACGCCGAGCGATTCCGACAGCGCGGCGACGCTCACCCGCCCTTGTGTGCGGAGCAGGTCGGTAATCTCCTTCTGGCGGCTGACCGCCCCGAACGCTGTCATGAGGGACCTTTCGCACGGCGCCGGCCGCGCTTACGCTTTCTATCTCAATGGGTGGTTCACGCCATGTCAAAAATGACAGGCGGCCGACACCTAAGCGCATTTTGCTGGATTTCTGCCTCCCGTGCCAGAGGCGAATGGCCTTCGATGAATTTTTTTTCTCCGGCTTTCGAAGATATTTCTTGTGGACAGGCTGGTGCCGCAGCAGGTTGCCCCAGTCTCCTCAGGAAGCGCTTATGCCGTCTGCACCCGTATCGATCACGCCTCTGCTGGCGGCCGACTCGCCGCTCGACGGGCGGGGCCGCGAGATCGTGGCGCGTCTGTTCCGCGCCGAGCAGGCGCTGATGGCGGCCCTGCCGACCGACGATCCCCGCGACCCCAAACGCCTGCGCCGCGTCAAACTCACCCATGCCGAGATGTTCGGCCAGCCGGACGCGATCCGCACCACCTGGGCGCGCGAGAGCGAAGCGATCGAGCGGACCGCTGCAGCGCTGGCCGCACACGGTTTCGACCGTGTCGTGCTGACCGGCTGCGGCGACAGTCTGGCCGTCATGCATGGCGTGCGCCTGCTGCTGGAAACGATGTTGCAAATCCCCTGCGAACCCATGCAGGCGCTCGACCTGGCCTATTATCACGATAGCCTGCTGGGGCCGCGCGTACTTGTGGTGTGCCTGAGTTCCAGCGGCACGACGACGCGCACGGTGGAGGCGCTGCTGATGGCCCGCGCGCGCGGCGCGGTGACGCTGGCGTTGAGCAACACGCCCAACGCCGTGCTGATGCAGGAAGCGACACACGGTTTGCTGATCCACGCCTCGCGCCAGGGCTGGCCGACCCAGTCGAGCACGGCGGCGATGGCGCTGCTCTGTCGTGTTGCCGTGCGCATCGGCCGGCATCGCGCCGCTCCGGACGCGCCACATCTGGCCGACGCGCTGGAGAGCGTGCCCGATGTGATGCAAGAAATTCTGTCCACGACCGACCCGGTCATGCAGCAGGTGGCCCGTCGCGAATCGTCGCGCCCGATCTATCTCTACGCTGGCGGCGGACCGGCCTATGCCGCGGCGCTGTTCGGGGCGACAAAGATGAAGGAGTGCTCGCCCGACCATGCCATGGCGATCGCCCTCGAAGAGTTCCATCATTACAATTCGCAGAAAGCCGGCGATCCGCTCTTCGTCCTGGCGCCCTCCGGCCCCGGCGTGCCGCGCGCGCGCGATACGGCGGAGGAGGGAAAACGCTGGGGCGGCCGCATTTACGCCGTTGTCACAGGTGATGAAACCGCTCTCGATGCGTGCAGCGATCTGGTGATCCGCCTTCCCGGTCTGCCCGAGAGCCTGGCGGCATTTCTGTTCACGCTGCCCTTGCAGCTGTTCGCCTACCACACGGCGCTGGAGAAATTCCACGCAGCGGGCGCGATCGTTGACGACTGACCCGCCGTCCCTCGTTTGCTGCGGCAACCTGACGCTGGACGACGTGCGCCTCCCCGACGGGACGGAACATAAGGCGGGCGTGGGTGGCGATGCGCTCTATGCCGTGCTCGCGGCGCGGCTGTTCCTGACGGACGCGCAAATGGTCGCCCCCGTCGGCCGCGACCTGCCGGCGCATGTCTGGGCACTGATAGATGATGCAAAACTTTCGCGCGCCGGCTTGCCGGTGCGGCATTGCCCCACGATCCACACCTGTTTCACCTATCACTCAGCGGACAGCCGCACCGAGACGTTGCTCTCCGATGGAGCGGATTTCGACACACTCTCGCCAAGGATGCCCGACATACCGCCATCTTTCCGGGGCGCGCCGGCATGGCTCGTGCTGGCCATGACGCTGGCGGCGCAGCGCGACCTGGTGGCAGCGTTGCGCGCCTCCGGCGCGCCGCTCATCGGCCTCGATCTTCAGCAGGAGTATATCGCCGGCAACGAGCGCGCGATTTGCGATATTGTCGGTCAGGCCGATGTGTTTATGCCGAGCGAGGCGGAGGTCCGGCTGCTGCTCGGCGATGATGATCCTCTCTCGGCCTGCAGGCATTTTGCAGCCCTTGGTCCGCGCATCGTCGTCATCAAGCGCGGTGCGCTGGGATGTTTCGTGTACGATGCGGCCGCGGACACGTATTTCGCCTGGCCTGCGCGGGAGGGAAAGGTGGTGGATACGACCGGCGCCGGCGACGCCTTCTGCGCGGGTTTTATGGCCAGCCTCTCGGTGGATCGCGCCGATTTGCGGCAGGCCGCCCGCCAGGGCGCATATGCGGCTTGCCTGGCTGTCTCGGCGTTTGGGGTAGCGGCGCTGCACCGCGCCTCGGCTCCGGTAGCTACATCTCTCCTGTTATAGGTGAGGATGTTCTTTTTTTAAAAAAAGAACCAAAAAACTTTTGGACTCTTTGGCGCGCGCCGGTTGGACCGCTCAGCCAAATGAATAAAAGTGTTTTGCTGCTTTTTTCAAAAAAGACGTCTTTGTCGGACATGCTGCGGCGCACACCAAGCTTTTGCTTTTATCAATCAGATGGGCGCACGCTCGAGTGTCCGGGCGGAGCTGCCCCCGGTTCTTTGCCAATGGGGCGCTCTGCCTGCAAGCACAAAGCAGGGAGCCGATCCATGACCATAGCCGCCATTCTCAGGCACAAAGGGCACGACGTCGCCTCGGTGCTGCCAACCACGCTCATCGCCGACGTGGCGCACCAACTCACCGACCGGCACATCGGCGCCATCCTGGTACGCGACGCAGCCGGCCGGTTGCTTGGCATCGTCAGCGAGCGCGACATCGTGCGCGGTCTTTCCCGCCACGGCAGCGCCTGCCTCGCCATGACGGCTGCCGGGCTCATGACCAGCGTTCTCTACACCGTCACCCCGACGACGACGGTCGCCGAAGCCATGGCGCTGATGACCCACAGCCGCGTGCGCCACCTGCCGGTGCTCGAAGGCGGCGCGCTCGTCGGGCTCATCAGCATCGGCGATGTGGTCAAGACGCGCATCGACCAGCAGGCGCAGGAGGTTGACAGTTTGCGAGCGTATGTCGCCGGCTCGGCCTGATGATCAAAAGCTTTTTGCTTCTTTTTTTCAAAAAAGAAGTGCTTTCTTTCTTGTTCCAGACCGAAAATCAATGGAAATACACAGCATGATCAACGGGTTGTAGGGTGGGTGAGCGAAGCGAGACCCATCGGACGCGCGGTGATGGGTCTCGCTTCGCTCACCCATCCGACGTGTTTGCATTTTCGTTCACGAATTCCGGCAATATTCATGGTACGTTCATCAATCCGGCCGATACTACCGGTATTTCCGCACAGGATCGGGCATGGATCGGCTGGCATTGCTGGACCGCGGCGCGGCGCAAGTGGGCAGCGGGCAGTTGGCGGAGGCGGCGGCGACCTACCACAGCATCCTGCGCGAAGTGCCGGATGATGCCGAGGCGCTCAGCAACCTCGGCGCCGTGTTCAACAACGCCAGGCAGCATGCGGCGGCCGAGGCGGCGTGCCGCGCGGCGCTGGCGGCCAGGCCGGGCTATTGGGCCGCTTTGGCCAATCTCGGCACCGCCCTGCACCGCCAGCAGCGGTATGAGGAGGCTGTTGCCGCCTATGTCGCCAGCCTGACCGCCAACCCCGGCAACGCCCGCGCCTGCACCAATCTCGGCATAGCGCTGAACGAGCAATGGCGCATGCCCGAATCGCTGCGCATCCACGATGCCGCTCTGCGCCTGGCCCCGGACGACCCCGAAGTGCGCAACAACCGCGCGCTCGCCCTGCTCATCGCCGGCGATTTCGAACGCGGCTTTACCGAACTCGAATGGCGCTGGCGCTCGCCGCTGATGCGGCCGCATGGCATCCCTGGGCCGCAATGGCAGGGCGAGCCGCCGGATGGCAAGACCATCCTGATTCACGACGAAGGCGGCTTCGGGGACACGCTGCAATTCGTCCGCTACGCCCCCATGGTCTCGGCGCTCGGTGCGCGCGTGCTGCTGCAGGTGCAGCCGCCGCTGCTGCGCCTGATCCGACGCAGCATGCCCGAGGTCGAGCTGATCGCCAGGGGTGACGCGCTGCCGGCGTTCGACCTGCATTGCCCCATGCTCAGCCTGCCGCATTGCCTCGGCACCACGCTCGACACCGTGCCGGCCGACCTGCCCTATCTGCACCCCGACCCGCAAGCCGCCGAACGCTGGCGCGTCCGCCTGGCGGACGCCAAAACTAGGCATGTGTGCGTCGGCCTGGTCTGGGCCGGCGCTTCGCGCCCCGATATGCCGGATGCGTTCGAGATGAACCAGCGCCGCTCGCTCTCGCTGGCCCGCTTCGCCCCGCTGGCCGACGTGCCCGGCGTGCGCTTCGTCAGCCTGCAGCTGGACGCCGAGCCGGTGCCGCCGCCGCCTGGCATGGCGATCCTGGATCCGATGGCCGAGATGCAGGATTTCGATGATACCGCCGCGCTGGTGGCTAATCTCGACCTGGTGATCGCGGCGGACACGGCGGTGGCGCACCTGGCCGGCGGTCTCGGCCGGCCTGTCTGGGTGCTTTCCCGCTACGACGCCTGCTGGCGCTGGCTCGCCGGCCGCACCGATTGCCCCTGGTACCCGAAGCTGCGCTTCTACCGCCAGCCGAAGCCCGGCGACTGGGACCCGGTCATCGCCGCCGTGCGGGGCGATCTGGCCGCTCATTCCAGAGCAGCTAACCATTCAACGTTGTAACACCGCTGCAGCGTCGCCGTCGTAGGGTGGGCTTCAGCCCACCACACAAGGGCGCCGCGGGCGATGGTGGGCTAAAGCCCACCCTACGATGATACGGGAACGAAGTCCCACCGGTCATTGCTTTGGCGCGCTGGTATTACACGCGCGCGTAAAGCTCCTCGACGCTGATGCTGATGCCCGGCGGGTCCATGACGATGGGACCGTTGACGATAATCCGCGTCTCGATCCCCGCCGGCGTGCGCCGGTGGTGGGTGACCGTCCGCCGGGTCGGGTGCACGATCAGGTAGTGATGCACAGAAGGCACCGTAAAATAATCGGCCAGCTTGCCGCCGGTGTCGGTCGCTTCCGTGCCGGGCGATAGCACCTCGACGATGACCACCGGGTTCGGGGCGGCCACCGCATCGTCGTCCATGGGCGTGCCGCAATTGACCAGCGCGTCCGGCTCGTAGTCGCTATCGCCGGTCTCGACGGTTGCCCCGTCCGGCAGCGCCTGACACGCCACGCCTGCTTCGGCAATCGCACGCTCCAAAGCTTTATAGACGGCGGCCTTCATGCGCAGATGGGCGCCCCGCTCTGGCGCCATGGCGACGATCCGCCCATCCACCCGCTCGTAGCGGCCGCGCGGCTGGAGGGCGCACCAGCTTCGGAATTCTTCGCGCGTGCAGCGGCGGTCCATGTCGGAAGAGCTGGTTTTCATGGGCGACCTCGCACTCCCTTCAGCGGACGCGGCTATGCCGTGACGTAGGGTCTTCTTTCCTGGCGAAAAGGTAGCTGCGGTAGGATGGGTCTTGACCCATCACCTCGGCCTCGCCGCTGCTGTTTGGGCGCGCCATGATGGGTCAAGACCCATCCTACGCCGCTGCCGGCCTGAATCGCTCTTAAAAAAACCACGCCTAAATCTTTGATACGGATGCATTTCAGAAGCCTTCAGAACGCTTAAGTTGTCGCCGCTCCAGCGGCGCGGCCCATCTGCCGGCGCGGCAACGCAATGTTGCCCGCCTCCGGAATGACCCGGGGCCATTCTGCACACAGCTGGAGCAACTCACATGAACACAATCCATCACCACGGTCTGCAACGTTTTCTGCGTCCTGCCGCCGCCTGCGTCGCACTGGGCGCGCTGGCCATGGTCGCCCAGGCCAACGCCGCGGAAACGACCCCCACCAACGTGCCCGGCATCGAGGAGGTGACGGCGCCGCCAGCCGGCTTCGACGCCGTGCACGCCAGCGACGAAGCACTCGCCGCCTATGCCCTGCCGCCGCGCCCGAACGCCGACCGCGCGCCGGTCGCCTATGCGAAATGGCAGCGCGCCATGGCGGCCATGACCACGCATGTCCATGGTCCGCTCACGCCGACCAACCGCGCGCATGGTCCCGCCATCAATCAGGGCATCCGCCGCGACGGCGCGACGCGCAACGGCACGCTGACCAGCGGCAACTGGAGCGGCTTCGTCAACCTCAGCAGCGCCACCTCCTACAACAGCAGCACGTCGCTCAATGGCGTCTATGCCGACTTCGTCATTCCGCAGGTCACCAACCCGTCCTGCTCGGGCACCGATTACGGCTCGACCTGGGTGGGGCTCGACGGCTGGGGCAGCGGCGATGTGCTGCAAGGCGGCGTGGGCTACTCGGCCAACTGCGGCAGCGCGCCCAGCTATAATGCCTGGGTCGAATGGTATCCCTACAATGAGAGCGGCATTTCGCTGCCCGTCTCGCCGGGCGACGATGTGTTCGCCGACGTGTGGAGCACCTCCTCCACGGTGGGTTACGTGTTCATCGAGAATTTGAACACCGGCTCGTGGCAGGAATACAAGATGGCGCCGCCGTCCGGCACCAAGCTGATTGGCAACAGCGCGGAATGGATCGTGGAGTCGCCCGAGGTGGGCGGTTCGCTGGCGACGCTGCCCAACTACAAGCTGGATTTCTTCATCGACGACTACGCGTTCAACGTGCCGGGCTCGGCGTTCCAGCCCGGCAGTGCTTCGAGCTACCCGGTCGAGCTGGAGCGGAGCGGCACGGTATATTCCAGCCCGGTGCTGGAGAACGCCGGCGCGTTCTATATGTCGTACCAGTAGTGTCAGGTCTCGTAGGGTGGTCAAACCCACCCTGCGAGGGCGGACCGGCGCGGCCTGTTCTCTTCGCGGGACAGGCGGCAGTCCGCGTCGGGAACCGCATCACCTTAGGATGGGTCTTGACCCATCACCTGCCTCGCCACTGCCGTTCGTGCGTAGAGTGATGGGTCAAGACCCATCCTACGGTGCTATGTGCCTACAGGAATGTTTAGTAGTTGTTAAGTCTCACGGTTTCCCGTTCGACTGTTGGGTGAGCGCAGGTGTGTAGTGGTGATCCAGATAATTCATCGCGGCAATCGTAGAGGCGACCGTCACTGCAATCGTCGCGAGGATCTGAATATAAAACTTCCGGTTCTCCTGTGCATATTTGCGCTCGTCCATTTGGATATCCCTGCGCAACTTCTCGGTGTAGGTTTCCATTTGCTTTACCCTCAGCTCATGTTCCAACTGTTCCTGCTCTGGCGATATCGCCCATTGCGCACCTTAAGGCGCAGCGCATCAAGCCTCGCACCCAGCACCTCGCAGCACCGACACCACCGCCTCGGCCGGTACATCGCGATAGGTAAAAGCCTGGCCGATGCCGCGTGCCAGCACGAAGGACAGGCGTCCGTCACGCATCTTCTTGTCGCGCTGCATATGGCCCATCAGCCGCGCCGCCGAAAACCGCCGCCCCAGCGCGCCGAGTTCGGCCGGCAGACCTGCCGCCTCGATATGGCGGATCACCCGCGCCGCATCCTCGGCGCGGCAGAACTCCAGTTTGGCGGAGAGCAGAAACGCGAGGCCCAGCCCGACGGCCACCGCCTCGCCGTGCAGCAGCTCGCCGCCGTAGCCATATTCCGCCTCCAGCGCATGCCCGAATGTATGGCCGAGGTTGAGCAGGGCGCGGCCGTCACTCGGCTTTTCCTCGCGCTCGTCGTCGCCCACCACGGCCGCCTTGAAAGCGCAGGCGCGCTGCACGGCTTCGGCCTGCACAGCGCGGTCGCCGGCGAGCAGGGCGCTTGCGTGGCACTCGCACCAGGCGAACAAGGCCGCGTCGCCGATCAGGCCGGCCTTGGCGATTTCCGCATAGCCGGCGCGCAATTCGCGCGGCGGCAGGGTGGCGAGCGTGGCCGTGTCGGCCAGCACCAGGCGCGGCTGGTGGAAGGCGCCGAGCAGATTCTTGCCGAAGCCGGTGTTGATGCCGGTCTTGCCGCCGACGCTGCTGTCCACCTGCGCCAGCAGCGTCGTCGGCACCTGCACGAAGGGCAGGCCGCGCAGCACGGTGGCGGCCGCGAAACCCGCCAGGTCGCCCACCACCCCGCCGCCGAGGGCGATCACGCAGGTCTGGCGCTCGACCCCGGCTTCGAGCAGCGCATCCGTCACCCGCGCATAGCAGGCCATGGATTTGGACGCCTCGCCCGGCGGCACGATCACCTGACGCACCTCGAAACCCGCCTCGGCCAGGCCCGCGAGCAACGCGGCCAGATGCAGCGCGGCCACCGTCTCATCGGTCACCACCACCGCCCGCTTCTGCGGCAGAACGGGTGCCAAAAGCGCCCCGGCCCTGGCCAGCAGGCCATCGCCGATCACCACCTCGTAGCTCGCGGCACCGAGTGCCACGGGGCAGCGAAGCGGCGGCGACCAGGCGTGCAGCGCCTCCAGCACCCGCCCGGTCGTTGTTTCCGGACTATCCTCGCCGCATTCCACCACGATATCCGCCTCCGCATAAACCGGGTGCCGCTGTTCCATGAGCGACGCCAGCACCCGCGCCGGGTCGCCTACCTGCAGCAGCGGCCGGTGGTTGCGCGCCGATGTGCGGCGCAGCAGCGTGGCCAGCGAGCAGCGCAGCCAGATGCTGGTCGCCTGGGCGCGTACCATGGCCCGCGTCTCCGCGTCCATGAAAGCCCCGCCGCCGGTGGCCAGCACGAGAGGCGGGCCTTCCAGCAGGCGCCGGATCACCCGCCGTTCGCCCTCGCGGAACGCAGGCTCGCCATGGCGGGCGAAAAACTCGGAAATGCTGCACCCGGCCGCCTGCTCGATTTCCGCATCCGCATCGCGGAAAGGCATGCCCAGGCGCAGGGCGAGGCGGCGGCCGATGGAGGTTTTGCCGGCCCCCATCAATCCGACGAGGACGAGGTGGCCGCGAAGATGGGCGGGAGCATGCATGGGCTGGTCAGGGTCGCTGGGAACGCCGGCGGGCGGCACGGTGTTGCTTGTCATGTCAGCCAAGGCTAGCACAGCCCCCTGCCACCAAGGCCAGAGCACGACCGGATGAACCGACTTCTGATTCTGATTTTTGCGCTATTTCTGCTGCTGGTCGTGGGCGCCTTCCTGATTCTGGGTGCGTTTCCGCCGCATGTGCACCGGCTGCCGGTGGAGCATGTGCTGCAGAACGACAAGGTCGGCGGCCACTAGCCGGGCATGCAGGGGGACCGCCACTGCGAAGCATTTCTGGAAATGCTTGCGGCGGAACGCGGCGCCGCCCGCAACACGATTCTGGCCTATGGCCGCGACCTGGCCGACTATCACGCTTTTGCGAACGCCCGCGGCGAGAGGGTTGGCGAAGCACAACAGGCGACGCTCGCCGCCTATCTGCGCCATGTCGAGGCACAGGGGCTGGCGCCGCGCAGTGCGGCGCGCCGCCTCTCCTGCCTGCGCCAGTTCCACAAATTTCTGGTGCGCGAGCGGGTGCGTGCCGACGACCCGACCCGCCTGCTCGATTCGCCCAGGCTGCCCAGGCCGCTGCCGAAATTTCTCAGCGAGCCGGAGGTCGATGCGCTGCTGGCCGCTGCCGCCGCCCTGCCGCCGCCGCGCGGACCCACCGCACGCGCCGCGCTGGAAATTCTCTATGCCACCGGGTTGCGGATTTCCGAGCTGCTCGGGCTGCAGCGCGCCGCACTTGCGGGCGGCGCGGCCATGATCATGATTCGCGGCAAAGGGGGGCGGGAGCGCATGGTGCCGCTCTCGGACGCCGCGCGCGAGGCCGTGGCTGCGCTGCCCGCCTCCGGCCGCTTTCTCTTCCCCGGCCGCAACCCGGCCCGCCCGCTCACCCGCCAGGGGTTTGATCTCATCCTGCGCGACGCGGCACTGGCGGCCGGGCTCGATCCCGCCGGCCTGTCGCCGCATGTGCTGCGCCATTCCTTCGCCAGCCACATGCTGGCGCGTGGCGCCGATTTGCGCAGCCTGCAACTGCTGCTCGGCCACGCCGACATCGCCACGACACAGGTATATACGCATGTGCTCGCCGAGCGCCTGCAGCGCCTGGTGGAAGCGCATCACCCGCTGGCAGCTGCACCGGTGACGGGCGGCGCGCCGCCGGATATGATGCCGAAGGGATAACGAAATCGGAGACGCTCGATGAAATACGCCATCCTTCTGGCCGCGGCCGCTGCCCTGCAGCCGCTCGCGGCCTCTGCGCAAAGCGCGCCCAGCGTGGATTCGCTCATCCGCGACCTCAAACCGACCGCCACCGAGGCAACCGGCCCGACGCGGGGCATCCGTCCCGCCGCACCCTCGGTGGAAACGGCCGAACCGAACGCCGCCGCCGCGGCGCCATCGGTCAAGCTGATGGTGGATTTCCGCACCGGCTCCGCCGAGCTGACGCCGGCGGCCGAACACACGCTCGATGAACTCGGCCACGCGCTGACCAGCACTTCGCTGGCAAAATACCGTTTTCGCATCGAAGGCCATACCGACACGGTCGGCACGCCCGCGCTGAACAAGGCGCTCTCCACCAGGCGTGCCGAAGCGGTCACCGCCTATCTGGAGAAGAATTTCCAGATCGACGCCGCAAGGCTGGACGCGCAAGGGCTGGGCTCGGACGAGCTGCCGGTGCCGACGCCGGATCAGACGCCGGAGCCGCGGAACCGGGTGGTGAAAGTGGTCAATATCGGGAGCTGAAACCGGCCGTGGGACGCCTGCGGGGTGGGACGCTATTTTTAGCTTACCTGGGCGGGCTCTGGCTGTTCCGGGCGGCGCCGATCGCCGGCGCCCTGCTCGCGGCCCTGGCTGACCGCGTAGGATGGGTCTTGACCCATCATGGTGCGCAAACGGCGATTGCCGGGCAAAAGTGATGGGTCGAGACCCATCCTACGCAGGAAACTGTTTTCTTTTGGGAAAAAGAACCAAGAAACTTTTGCCAAGAAACTTTTGCGTGTTTTGGCTTCGGTATCGTCATCGAGGTTCGCGCTCCCTCGTTAGGGGAGGATTTAGTCCTGGGCGGTAGCTAGAGGGTTCTGGCGGGGATCGGTTGCTATGCGTTGGCTGCGGTGGTGGGTTTGCATCTTTGCTCTCCTGCCTGTCACCGTATCGGCCGCCGGCGACGCGCGCTGGCCCTCCATGGCCGACCCGGTGTTCCGCCCCGTCGTGCAAAGCGACGATCAGGCGACATTGGTCCTTCCCCTGGTCATGACTCAGGGCGGCGCCGGCTTTCTCTGGGCGGGCGGCCAGGCGGGGCTGCTGCGCTGGGACGGCTACCGCTTCGCCACCTATGCCGACGGCCGCAACCCGCCCGACGGGCTGCGCAACCATTATGTCCAGGCGCTCTATCCCGCCGCGGACGGCGGGGTGTGGGTCGGCACCTCCAGCGAGCTGGCGCGCTACGACCCGCAGCACGACCGTTTCACCACGATACCGCTCGGCGGCCCGGGCGCCCTCTCCGTCTCGGGCCTGGATGGCGATGGCGCCGGCGGGCTCTACGCCGCCACCAGCGCCGGCCTGTTCCGCCTGGACGCGAACCGGCACGTCATCGCCCATCTGCGCCATGAAGCGCACACGCCAGGCAGCCTGCCCGACGACCAGATCGAAGCGATTCTGCGCGACCGGCAGGGTGCCCTGTGGGTTGGCGGCCGGCACGGGCTGGCGCACAGCCTGGACGGCGGGACATTCACCGACGTCAAACTGCCGGCCCCGGGCGATGCGGTGCCGGAGGTGTCGCGCCTGCTCCAGGATAGCGCCGGCCGCATCTGGGTCGGCACGCGCGAGCACGGCGCCTATGTCATCGGCCCGGACGGCGCCGCCACCCCGATCGCCTTGCCGGACTCCGACGGCACCGACCTGACCGGCACGGAAATCATGGCCATCGCCGAAGTCGGGGGGACGGGAGTCGGGGGGGCTGGAGTCGGGGGGGCGGAAGTCACGGGCGGAAAAATCTGGCTCGGCACCTTCGGTCACGGCATCATCGAGGTGGATGCGGCGACGATGCAGGCCCGCCGCATCCGGCACGATCCGCTGGTGCCCGGCAGCCTGGACAGCGACTCGGTCTATGCGATTTTCCGCGACCGCTCCGGCCTGATCTGGATCGGCACCACGCTGGGGGTGAGCCAGTATAACCCGGGCGACGGCGGCATCTGGACGCTGTTCGGCGAGCCCAACCGGCACGCGGGCGTCGTGGGTCACGACATCACCGCTGTGCTGGTGCGGCCCGACGGGACCGTCTGGCTCGGCTCGCAGGCCGACGGCATCCAGATCATCGGCCCCTCCGGCCACACGCGCGCCACGCTGGACGTGCGGCGCGTGTTCTGCCTGGCGGCAGAGGGCAGCGGACCCGTGTTCATTGGCACCCGAAGCGGCCTCTACCGCGCCGATCCCGACGGCGGCCATCTGACGCGCATGGAGATTCCCGGCCGACGCGCCATCGCCGGCGTGTTCGCGCTGCATGCGGAGGCCGGCACGCTCTGGCTCGGCGGCGGCGACGACGGGCTGTGGGCGCTGCGCCCTGGCGCCGACGGAAGGCTGACGGTGCTGCGCCACGACGACGTGCCGCGCCTGACCGATTCCATGGTCCACCGCATCGTGCGAGGTCCGGGCAGATTGCTGGCCATCGGCACCGAGAACGGTTTCAACATCCTCGACACAGGCACCGGCGCGATCGAGCGGGTGCAAAACGATCCGGCGGACCCGCACAGCGTCAGCCCTGGCGGGGTGGTGAGTTTCCTGTTCGACCGGCAGGGGCGGCTGTGGGCCGGTTCGGGCAACGCCGGCATCAGCGTGCTCACCGGCCGCGACAGCGCCGGCCGCCCCCGATTTCATCGGCTGGGCGTGGCCGACGGGCTGCCGAACCCGGATGTCTCAAACCTGCTCATGGATGCACAAGGGCGCGTATGGGCCAGCACGGACTCGGGCCTGGCGGCGATAGACACTGAAACATTCGCCGTGCGCGCGTTCCGCGCCATCGATGGCGTGGCGATCCCTGCCTACTGGAATGCCTCGGCCGATGCGACGTCCCAGGGCGATCTGCTGTTCGGCGGCACCGGGGGCCTGACCGTGGTGCGCCCGGGCGCGGTGGGCGCCTGGGATTTTGCGCCGCCGCTCGTGGTCACCAGCGTGCGCGTCGGCGGCAAGCCGGCGGGTCCGCTGGACGGCGGGGAGATTACGGTGCCGGCCGGGGCCGGCAGTGTCGCGGTGGAGTTCGCGTCGCTGGATTTCTCCGCCCCCGCCCGCCTGCGCTACCGCTACCGGCTGGATGATTTTGACGCGGCCTGGATCGAGACAGATGCGGCGCACCGCGTCGCCGCCTACACCAACCTGCCGCCCGGCCAGTATGTGCTGGCCTTGCAAGGGTCGAACCGCGACGGCGTATGGGCCGTGCCGGCCACGCTGCCCATCCTGGTCCGGCCGGCCTGGTTCCAGACGGGCTGGTTCCGGCTGATCGAGGCGGCGGCCGCGGCCCTGCTGGTGGGGGTGCTGGTGCAGACACGCACGGTGATCCTGCGGCAGCGGCAGCGGGAGCTGGAGCTGCAAGTGCATCAGCGTACCGCCGAACTGTCCGCGCGCACATTGGAACTGACCCAGAGCCAGGCAAAACTCCAACAGCTCGCCTATGTCGATACGCTGACTGCGCTGCCGAACCGGCGTGCCTTCCATGACACGCTCCAGACCATGATCGACGACGCGCGGCTGGAGCCTTTCGCGCTCATGCTGGTCGATCTCGACGGGTTCAAGAAGGTCAATGACACGCTCGGCCACGATGCCGGCGACGAATTGCTGACGATCGCCGCCCTGCGCCTGCGCGAGGCCGTGCGGGGGGACGATTTCGTCAGCCGGCTGGGCGGCGATGAATTTGCCCTCCTGCTCCGCGTGCGTGACCGGGAGATGGTGTGCATGATCGGCGACCGGCTGGTGGCCGGCATGGCGGAGCCGATGCAGGTCAAAGGTGCGACGGTCACCATCGGTGCCAGCGCCGGCGCGGCGCTCTATCCGCAGAACGGCCAGACGCAGGAGGAGCTCTATAAACACGTCGATCTCGCCCTCTACGCCGCCAAGCGCGCCGGGCGCGGGGCCTGGCGCTGGTATGTGGAGAGCATGGAGACGGGCAATCCGCCGCTGGGGCGTTGACCCACGCTACGCCCTACGGCTGGGCGCCGGTGAGCTGGTTGGCGACAAGCTCGGCGAAGCGTCCGCCCTGGTCCACCAGCCGGTCGAAACTGCCGCGCTCCGCAATCCGGCCGCCGTCGAACACCAGGATTTCATCGGCGTCGCGCACGGTGGAAAGCCGGTGCGCGATGATGAAGGTCGTCCGGCCGCGCATGAGATTTTGCATGGCGCGGGAGACGCGGGCTTCGGTGGCGGCGTCCAGTGCCGAGGTCGCTTCATCGAGGATCAGGATCGGCGCGTCCTTCAGCAGCGCCCGCGCGATGGCCAGGCGCTGGCGCTGCCCGCCGGAGAGGGTGGCGCCGCGCTCGCCGACCAGCGTGTCGTAGCCCTGCGGCTGGCGGATGATGAAATCATGCGCCTCGGCCAGGCGGCAGGCACGCTCGATGTCCTCGTCCGTCGCATCGGGGCGGCCCACGAGCAGATTCTCGCGGATGGAGCGGTGGAACAGCAGGCTTTCCTGGAACACCACGCCGATGTTGGCCCGCAAACTGTCCAGGCTGACATCGCGCAAATCCTGTCCGTCGATCAGAATGCCGCCGGCCACCGGATCCCACAGCCGTTGCAGCATGTGCATGGCGGTGGATTTGCCCGCACCCGTCGCCCCCACGAGCGCGGTGACGGTGCCGGGGCGGGCGACGAAATTGATGTCGGACAGGATGGCCGGGCCGCCGGGATAGGCAAAACTGACGTGTTCGAACGCGACTTCGCCGTGGGTGACGGTCAGCGTATCCGCGTCGTCGCGTTCCGGCACGGATGTTGGCGTCTCCAGGATGGCGAAGAAATCCGCCAGCACGGGGGCGCGCATGAACAGGTTGGAGGCAAAATTCACCGCCGCCTCCAGCCGGCCGATGAGCAGCGTGGCAAACCCCATGAAGGCCACGATGTCGGCCACGCTGGCGCGGCCTTCGATATGCAGCAGGCCGCCTGCCACCACGATGGTGATGACGGCGAGCGTGCTGGAGGCGCGTGTCAGCACCGTGACCACGCCCCACCAGTTCAGCACCGGAAACTGGTGCCGCACCACATTCTCGACGATGCGGGCGAAATCCCGCGCCTCGGCCTGCAGCCGGCCGAAGGATTGCACGGCCACGACATTGCTCAGCGCATCCTGCGCGCGGCCGGCGAGTTCGGAATGGGCGCGCTCGGCCTGGCGCTGCCCGGCCTGGGTGCGCCGGATGACGAACGAGGTCACGGTCGCAAAGATGGCCACCAGCGCCACCAGCACGAGCGAGAGGCGCCAGTTCAGGAACGCGGACAGCGGCAGGAGGATGAAAATGGCGACGTAAGTCGAAAAATTCTCCTTGAAGAAGGTCAGGGTCAGCGCGAACAGCGCATCCGAACCCGACACCATGGTTTTCATCACGCCGCCGGATTGCACGCCGGCATGGAAGGCGGGCGGCAGGCCGAGCACGTGGTTGAAACAGCGGCTCATGGCGGCGAGCCGGGTGCGGTGTGCGGTGCGCTCGGCGGCGACGGCCGTGGCGATGTTGGCGCCGATGCCCAGCGCGCCGATGACAACCCAGACCGCGACGAGCACGGCGCCCTCGGCGAACAGGGTTTTATGGTCCATGCGGTCGCTGCGGCCAAGCAGGCCGATGACATGGCCGAACAGCAGCGGGTCGAGGAATTGTAGCGTGGCCACGGCCAGGTTGCCGGCGGCGAGCAGCGCCAGGGTCCGCCGGCTGGCGGCGATGGATGTGCAGGCGTGGGCGTAGGTCTTGATGAGGGACATCGTGGCCGCCCGTCGTTCGAAGCCGGGGCACCCTGTCCCGGCGACGGACTAGCTAGTGCTGCATCGCGGCGAAAACGGGGCGGGGAATGGGGCGATTTTGGGGCGGGGATGAGGAAGAAGTTCTTTTTTGAAAAAAAGAACCAAAAAACTTTTACAAATTTGGCTTCGGTCCATGCGGATCAGCTCGGCCCAGGATTCAAAAGTTTTTTGCTTCTTTTTTTCAAAAAAGAAGTGCTTTCTTTCTTAATACCTCTCCGCCGCAAACATTTGCGTAGAAGAAACAATCTCCTCCTGCGCCGCAATCAGCAGCAATTCCCGCGACCCGGCCTCCAAGGTGCGGCGGATGATGCCATGCACGGCACTGGCCGCGGCCGACAGGGCCAGCGGCACGTCGCCGGTGCGCAGCAGGTGGAACAGGAACAGGGCGGCGATCGTGTCGCCGGCGCCGTTGCCGGTGAAGGGCAACAGCGGCGTGCGCACACGGTAGAGCGAGGAGCCGGCGCCGGCCAGCACGTCCAGCACGCCCTCGGGCGTGTCGGCCAGGCGGACGCTGGTGATCAGCAGGATGCGCGGGCCGGCCGCGCGCATGCGCGCCTGCAGCACCGCCGCGGCGTGCCGCACCTCGGCCAGCGTGGTGCAGGGCTGAGACGACAGATGCTGTAATTCGAACAGGTTGGGCGTGAGCACATCGGCCGCCGGGATCGCCAGGTCGCGAAAGAATTCCGGCACGCCGGGCCGCACATACACGCCCGGCTCGAAATCGCCGATCACCGGGTCGCAGCACCACAAGGCCGCCGGGTTGGCGGCGCGCAGGCGGGCCGCCGCCTCCAGGATCACCGGGCCGGTGCCGGGGTCGCCGATATAGCCGGAGAGCAGCGCGTCGCACTGCGGCAGCGCGCCGCGCGCCGCCATGCCGTCGAACAGGGCGGCGACCGCGGCAGGCGTCGTGACCGAGCCGGTCAGCGCGCCATAGCCGGGGTGGTTGGAGAATTCGACCGTGTTGATCGGCCACACCTCGGCGCCTGCGCGCTGAAGCGGGAAGATGGCCGCCGAGTTGCCGACATGGCCCCAGGTGACGGCGGACTGGATGGAGATGATGTTCATGGTGCGTGGGTTAGCCCGACAGACGGGTGCAGGCCAGAGCCGAGCCCCGTTCAACCTGCATGTGCCCGCTTGCCGCGCATGGGTAGGCTGCAAAGCAGCCCACCCTACAGTTGCGTGCGGGTCAGATCAGTCGTCGTCGCCCGCCACCGGCAGCGCGAGGCGGTCAGCGAACTCGGAGGGCGGGCGCACCCGGCTCTCACCAGGATACGGGCGCCTAAAACCGGTCGCTTCGTACCAGATCAGATGGTTGAGGGTGTAAGGGTCCTCCGCGTCCGGCTTGGTCATCTTGCCGGCGAACATCGTCGCTTTCACGTGTCTCCAGGCTTTCTCCAGGTCGCTCGCCGGCGCGATGCTCGCAGTCACGCCCGCATTCAACGGCACCTGGTTGGGAACATGGCTCCAGGGTGCGAAGTTCGGCGTGTTGGTGAAATCGGTGAACATCGGCGAGGCCACCAGGTCGAACTGGTTCATCGGCGGCAGGCCGAGGATCTGCTCGATGGTGCGGGTCATGTTGACCTGCGTGTAGTAGGTGTGATCCGTCGGCCCATACTGCACCGCATAGGGGCTGACGATGTAGCCCGGGCTGCGGTGGCCGTCGATGTGATCCACGCCGTTCTGCGCGTCATCCTCCTCGATGAAGATCGCGGAGTCCTTCCACACGCTGCTGTGGCTGATGATGTCGATGATGCGGCCGACGGCCAGGTCGTTGTCGGCTTCCTCGGCATCCACCGTCGGCGGGCCGCCGGTGTGGTCGTCCATGATCCACAGGATGCTCAGCGCCGGCACCGTGCCTTCGCTGAGGTCGTTATTGAAATCCTGCAGCCAGATATCCACGCGCCACTGGTCGGGGATGTTCAGGTCGAACTGCGGAAAATTCTTGATCAGGCGGCTGGATACGGCCGGCACCGAGGATTCCACCAGGCAGGCGTTCTGGTATTTGAGCGTGGACTCCTGGCCCGCCTCGAAAGCCTGGCTGTCGGCATAGAGCTGCGACCATGACGGGTGACCGAGCGGCGTCGGCCAGAACTCGTTCTCCGAATACTCGCCGTAGAGCTTGGTCGAGAGGCCGGCGGCGACGCTCTCCTGGAACAGAAAACCTTTCTTGGTGTAGGCGAGCGCGTCGCCGGCGTTGCCGCCCGGATAGCTGCGCACCCAGTCAGGCGCCTGGATGTCGTCCTGGTAGGGCGCCATCGCCTCGATGATCCACTGGTGACCGTCGGCCGACTGGCGGCTCGGGTCGTAGAAATTATCCAGCAGCGGGAAGCGGGTGACGAGGTTGTGCATGTTCGGCGAGTCCTTGCCGCCGAACACGGCGAGTTCGGCGTCACCGTTGCCGGCCGCCACGTCGCCGAGCATCTGATCATAGGTGCGGTTTTCGCGAATGATCAGGAACACGTGCTTGATCAGCGACGGGTCGCCGATATGGGCGGGGATCGCCACCGGCGCGGTCGCCGTGCTGCCGCCCGAGGCGCTTTCGATGTTGGTGTGCCAGTTCCAGTGGTTGTTCCGGTACACCTGCGTCGTCATCGTCGCGAGCGCGGTGGTGCCGGGCACGGGGACGATGCTGACGGTGCCGGTGTCCTGATGGGTGTTGTAGCCGGTCACGCCATGATCAGTCTCGAAGGAACCGAGCGTGCCGATGCCCTTGTCATTGGCGACGATGAGCTGGTTGTGCGCCTTGTCGAGCACGACGGACGCCGGCGCATAGGCCACC